>Ga0185299_10000111_pt1 | contig 260181 bp, 206 predicted proteins | sample PaiPotPPA55metaG_FD_128002 | JGI IMG/M metagenome (GOLD analysis project Ga0185299, IMG submission 128002) | Iron sulfur acid spring bacterial and archeal communities from Banff, Canada, to study Microbial Dark Matter (Phase II) - Paint Pots PPA... ...
AACGGCTCTACCATGCCATGAAGGGCTTCATTGAGTCCAAGGACTTCATGCTCGAAGGCCTCGGGAAACGGCGTTAGCTTGATGGGCGGACCGGCGGCGACGGCCAGCGCCAACGCTTGCTTGAGTTCGCCCAGGCCTCTACCTTTATTGGCCTGAATAGCCACCACCGGGATGCCGAGTTCCTGACTCAGTTTCTTGGCGTCGATGCGAATGCCCTGACGCTTGGCGATGTCGATCATGTTCAGAGCGAGAACGACCGGGACACCGAGTTCGAGGGCCTGCGTGGTCAGGTAGAGGTTGCGTTCAAGGTTGGAGGCGTCGGCCAGGGTGAGCAACACATCGGGCCGCGGTTCACCGGCTTGATGGCCAAGTATGAGATCGACGGCCACCATTTCATCGGGACTGCGGGCAGCCAGGCTATAGGTGCCGGGCAGGTCGATTAAATCGAAAACCTGTCCGCCGTGAGACATCTGGCCCTTTTTGATCTCGACCGTCACGCCGGGATAATTGCCGACGCGCTGGCGCATGCCGGCGAGTGCGTTGAAGAGCGTCGTTTTGCCGGTGTTGGGGTTGCCGAGAAGGGCGACGGTGAGGCGCCGGCGGGATGAATCGTTTAGCGGCGAGCCTCCGGCGAGCGCGGTTCTTGTGCCCGTTGGATGGATGCCGCTATCTTCGCGTGTTGCATTCATATCCGTGCCGGTCGGTAGCGCGCTCGCCGGAGGCTCGCCGCTAAACAGTTATTTCGTCAATCGACACGCTTACGCGGGCCGCTTCCTTGCGGCGGAGGCTAAGCCGGTAATCGCGGATGCGGATTTCGACGGGATCGCCCAGCGGGGCAATGGCGAGGATCTCGATCTCCTCGCCTTCGATCATTCCCATTTCCAGAAGTCGTTGGAGTAAGTTGTCGGCGCCGGCAATCGCATCGATTCGGCCGCGTTGGCCCACGCGAAGTTGATCAAGAGTGGGCATGAGGGGCACGCATGGAAAGGGCAGGGCGGTAGGATTAACAGGCGGCGGCGACCGGGCGAACCAGGACCTGCATGCACGACTCGGTCCGCAAACACAATCGGCACCCCCCGACATTGAGCAGGCAGGGCGTACCGGGGCGAATGACTTGCAAACGGCAACCGCTGCGCACGCCCAGTTCCGCCATGCGGCAAACCCAAGCCGGCTCGCCGTTTACCTCAGTTACATCGGCCCATGCGCCAGGGGCCAAGAATTCGATTGGTAGGATATTGTCGTTCAAGGTAGGAGGGCCTTCATTGGCACGGAGCGGGTTGCTATTGAGATTCAATCTCACTACAGTCTAACCGATGCCTACCTTGAGTCAAGTCCTTTGCAAGAAAAACTCGCTCAAATCTGTTCCCGCCTTGTGGCTGAAACCGATCAAATCCTATTTCTTTCGTCGTTCCTGCAGGTAGGCGGCGAGGGCCTCTTGCCAGGGCCGCATCAGCGGGAGGTGCAGGGATGTGTAGGCGGCAGACGCCAGCACGCTATAGGCTGGCCGCCGTGCCGCGGTCGGATAGTCCCGGCTCGGAATCGCCGTCAAATCGGCATCAATGCCTTTTAACTCGAATATCGTTTTGGCGAACTCATGCCAGGAACAGGCGCCGGAATTGGTGAGGTGGTAAAGGCCATATTGGCCGGTTTGCAATAGAGCAATGGTCGCTTGAGCTAGGTCCACCGTGTAAGTCGGCGTACAAATCTGATCTTTGACGACGCGCAATGGCTTGCCCTGACTCGCCAGGCGCAACATCGTCTCCACGAAATTGCCCCCCTTGCCGCCGCTGCCCCAGACGCCGTAGAGGCCACAGGTCCTGATGACGAAATGGCGCGGACAAGCTGAACGGACGCAGTATTCGCCGGCCAGTTTACTCAGGCCATAGACGCTCACGGGCCCCGGCGTAGCGGTTTCGACATAGGGAACGCTGCGATTTTGATCGAGTCCATAAACATAGTCCGTGCTGAAGTGAATCAGCACGGCGCCCTGTTCCGCGCAGATTCTGGCCAAGTCGCGGATACCCCACGCATTTACCGCAAATGCGGCTTCCGGCTCGCTTTCGGCCCGATCGACGAAGTTGTAGGCCGCGCAATTGATTACAATTTCGGGCCTTAACTCCGCGAGTTTCGCCTTCAATTCCGCAGGCTTCGTCAGGTCCGCCTCGGCGCGTATCAAGGCTGCCACCTCTCCCGGCAAACGCGTCACGAGATCACGCCCCAATTGCCCCCCGGCGCCAATCACGACATATTTCATGAATTACCGTCTCGAAGCGATTACCGCGTATTGAAACTAAAATTCGTCCTGGTTACTGTTTGGCAGGTAGAATTACGGGTAGTCGCCTTCTTTACCTGCCGCCGCGAGGGCCTTTTCGATGTCCCGATTCCGCCTGGTTAGTATAAGCTTTTTGCTCTTTGGTTTGGCACCTGCACTCGTCAAAGCCGGCGAGCCGTTTCGTTATCCCGAGGGCACGCACGACAAGGGCTCACTCAAATACGTCAACGGCATCCCCGTCCTCACCGTGGAAGGTACGCCGGACGAGATCGGCGAGCAAATCGGCGCCCTGGCCGCCAAGCCGGCGGCGAAACTTCTGACGTACCCCAAAGAAGTCCTGAAAGTCTTCGGCTTCTCACTGACCTGGCCTCTGCTGGTCAAGGAAGCCAACGCCATGGTGCCGAACTTCCCAAAGGACTACCTCAAGGAGATGGACGCCGAACTCAAGGTGACCGGCGGCGACCGCGACACCCTCGTCGTCGGCAACACCATGTTCGACATCAAGAAGCTGTTCGCCTGCTCCACGTTGATCGTCGAACCGGAACGCAGCACCACCAAGGGCCCGCTTTTTGGCCGCAACCTTGACTTCCCAACCTGCGGCTTCCTGCACGAGTATACCGCGGTCGAAATCTACAAGCCCAAGGAGAAACACGCCTTCGCTGCCGTCGGCTTCCCCGGCATGCTAGGCGTGTTATCCGGCATGAACGACGCGGGCCTGTCTCTGGCCGTCCTGGAAGTCTATTCCACGGCCGACGATTCGGTTCGCTTCGACCCGGCGGGCACCCCCTATGCCATGTGTTTTCGCCGCGTGTTGGAGGAATGCACGACCGTGGAAGAGGCGGAAAAAGCATTACGTGCCATGAAGCGGACCACGCTGCTCAACCTGGCCGTCTGCGATGCCAAGCACGGCGCCGTTTTTGAATTGACGCCCAAGCACGTCGAGGTCCGGAGCGCTGACAAAGGCTTTTGTGCCAGCACCAATCATTTCCGCACCAAGGAACTGTGCACCAGAAAAGACTGCTGGCGCTACAACCTCCTGGAAAAGAGCCAGGACATGAAAACGCTCGGGCTGGATGACATCGCTAAGAAGCTCGATGAAGTGAATCAGGGCCGGCTCACCTTGCAGACCATGATCTTCGAGCCGGCGGCCTTGAAGCTGCATTTGGCCTTTGGCAAGATTCCGTCTTCCAAGCTGCCCTTGAAGGAACTGGACCTGAAGCCGTTGCTCAAACCGGAAAAGGAAAAAGGCGATAAGTAGCAGCCCGGCGCTCGGCATCGTGGGCGGTCCGGCCAAATATCCAGGCTTTTCACCGCGAAGGAGTCTCCCATGCAGCCCTTGCGTTTTCTGACCGCGGTCGTGGCGTTACTAATCCTAGCCGGTTTGACCCGCGCCGCCGACAATGCTCCGTCGCTTTTAACTGCTCAGGGCACAGTTGATAAGGTCGAAAAGGATACGCTGACGATCAGGCCGCGCGGGCCTGATGGCAAATTTGAAAAAGCCCTGACCGTCAAGCTGACCGGCACCAGCAAGATCTCCACGCTGACGGTGCAAATGCGCGCGGGCAAACCCGTGCTGGTGCAAAAAGAAACCGACGCCAAAGACCTCGCAACCAAGCAAGGCATCGCCGTCATTTACACGACCGGTCCATCCGGCACGGTTCTGCTCGCCGCCGTTGTCCAGCCCTGACACGAATCAAACAGAGCCGCGACAAACAGAGCCGCGACCGTTAGGGAGCGTTGAAGACAACGCTCCCTAACGGTCGCGGCTCTGATCAAGCTTACCCAACCAAGTACTTAGATCACTTCTTCGCCGGTTCGACCGGGTTCTTGTCCATGTTCTTGATAATGGTCTTCTGCGTCTGGGTCAGGTCAACGGCTGTGATCATGCCGGCGATCTCGATGCTGAGCTTGCCCTTGAGTTCCATTTCTGACTCCGAGCTTTCCATGCGGCCTTTGGTGTTGTCGAAGTAGATGACGCCGGTGGACTTGGTTGGCTGAAGTTCCGCCTTCTTGATCTTGAAGGGCAGGCCGCCGACGTTTTCGCCCGGCTCGGTGTATTTGAGCGTGGTGTCAACCTTGATCTTGTCAAGGTTCTCGGTGCCTTTGTCCTTGCCCTTGCCTTCATCGGTGTATTTATAGCCCACGTCATAGCGGCCGATGGGGCCCATGTCGAGCTTGATGGGCGGGCTTTCCCAACTATCGCCGGGTTTGACTTCCTTATCCGGCAATGAGGCAAACGTAGGACCGGCCATTTCCTTGAGCGTTTCCTCGTTGAGGATCTGCTTCAGGAGCGTCTCCATCTGCTGGTTTTGGCCAATGAGCTTCTTGAGGAACTCGCCGCTGCCTTCAATCTTGGTGGCCTTCAGGTTCTTGTCGAGCGTGACCGTGAACTCAGAGCCGACGAGAACCTTGAAGAAATCGCCCAGCGGGTTGTTGCCGGTGCTTTCCTTGGTGGAATCGTAAGAGACCTTGGAGCCACTGATCGTGAAATCCATCTTCACGCCTTCGATCTTCTGAAGAAGCCTCCAATTGCCGTCTTTATCCTGTTCCTTGGGCGTCCAGCTAAAGTAGAACGTCTGCTTTTGGATGTTTTCCACCTTATTGCCCTGGATCATCATCGTCTGAGTGGTATCGGTGGTCATTTCCTGATAGAAGGGTTTGTCCTTCTCGAATTTCCATTGCAGCTTGACGGCGCCCCCGGCGGCGGGAGCAGCGGGCGCCTGACCCGTTAACGGACTCAATGGCAGCAGCGCCGCGATGGCGACAAGGCTGAAAGCGAAAATACGATGGAACACGATAACTTCTCCTGAATTAGTCAGTTGTCAGTTGTTCGTTGTCAGTTGCAAAAGGGCTGTATAGGGGTTTTACGTCCTAACTCGTTATTTGTTCAGCGGAACCGGAGTCTCGCCTGCTGGCATAGTGATCAAGATGCTTTGTATTTTTACCCTTTGGCCGAATGGAAACAAGAGAAGCTGGAGGATTTCTGTTGACCAGGAGGGCATTCCTCCTTAGTCCTGGCTCTTAATTCAACGAACAACGGCCAACGAACAACGAACAACGAACAACGAACAAATCCAATGAATCTCCTCACAACCGTCCAAGGCTCCCTGATGGAAGGTTTCCTGCCGGCCGGCTGGGACCTGGCTAAGATCGACAAGTTGGCGGACCTGGCGGCCGCCAAGCTAACGGAGCCTGAAACGTGGTGGCATCCTCATTTCGAGCCGGTGCCCTGCGCCAGCCTGGAGGATTTCGCAACCTTCATGGGCCACGAAATCGCCCGTGAGATTCAATTGGCGCGTGCCGCGGGACGGCCCCTGGCGATCATTTTGCCGGTCGGGCCGATGGGCATGTATCGCTGGACAGTCTATTTCCTAAAGGAATGGGGCGTCCCCTGCGACCACGTGCATGGCTTTAACATGGACGAATGGTCCGACGCCCAGGGCAATACCCTGCCACCGGATAACTCCGGGGCATTCCAGTTCGCCATGCAAGGCGCGCTCTACGGCCCGCTCGGCAAGAATACGGTCCCAGTCAAGCAACGTCACTTCGCGCTTAAGAGCGAGTTGCCGACCTATGCCGCCCAAATCGCCGACTTGAAAAAGCAGGGAGCCAAGTTAGTCACCGTCTTCGGCATTGGCCGGGTTTGCCACATCGCCTTCTGGGAACCGCACTTCGCCGCCGAGTTCAAAACCGAAGCCGACTGGAAAGCCCAGACCCATCGTTTGGGCGCCCGCCTGCACCCCCTGACAATCGAACAAAACGCCCTGACCAGCTTCCGTAGCCGCACGACGCTGGTCCCCGCCTTTGCCAACACCATCGGCCCAGCGCTGTTTCTCGGGGCCGATCGCCTCATCGGCGGCGCGGACGGCGCGTTTGGCCGCGGCATGCAATGGCAAGGCCTCTCGCTGCGCATGACGCTACATCACGAACCTACGCCTTGGATCCCCAGCACCTACATGCCGACGTTGGCTGGACGGCTCTTCTTTTTGAAGGAACTCGCCGAGCCGTTGGTGGCGGAATGCAATTGATTGGCGTGCTCCGGTCGCTGACGCTCCCGGCTCGCCGTGTATGACGCTCCCGGCTCGCCGTGTATGACGCTCCCGGCTCGCCGGCTCGTCGTGGTTCGACGAACACTTGTCTTTACACCGCGGACGCTTCCGGCGTAGAATCGGCCCACTTTGCCTAGTCAAGGAATTCCTGTCTTTTTTCTATACGCGTGAACCAGGAGGGTTCCGCCATGTCTTGTCCTCTCTTCTTGGCCCGGCTGCTGATCCGGACCAGGCTGGCTAACTGGCTTCCTTCCGTGCGCCGCCTCGTTGACGGGGGTGGTAGTTTCCTGCGGTATTACAGCGACCGTATGGTGACGTCGCCCGTCTTGGAATTAAAGTCGGCGGCGCGACTCCTGGAGCGCCATGCTTGCGACGCGGTCAATCTGGCCATGGGCGAGCCGCATTTTGACTTGCTGCCCTCCGGCAGCACTAAGCTGCCGGCCGACCAGCGCGGCTGGCCAAGCCCGAACGGACTCCCTGAACTCCGCACCGCGGTTGCCGAAAAGCTCCATTCCGAAAACGGGCTGACGGTCCATCCTCACGACGAGGTTCTGATCACCCACGGCGCCACAGGCGCGTTTTACACGGCACTGGACACCTTTGTTGATCCCGGCGACAAGGTCGTGCTTTTCGACCCGACGTCGCCGCTTTTCGCGCTCGCTGCCAAGCATCGTCGGGCCCGCGTTCGCTGGATCAATACCTGGATGGAAGACGGGAGGACGCGCTTTCGGATGGCGCACGTTGCTCGAGCGCTACGCGGCGCCAAGATGCTGATACTCAACACGCCGGCAAATCCGACCGGTGGCGTCCTAACTTTGGACGATCTGGAACAAATTGCCTGGTGGGCCAATCGCCATGACGTGCTAATTTACAGCGACGAAGTGTTCGAACGTTATCAATACGAAGGCGAGCACATCAGCATTGCCTTTCTGCCACAAGCCGGTCAGCGGACCTTGACCGTTGGCAGCTTGAGCAAGGGGCATGCCTTGACGGCGGCCCGCGTCGGTTGGTTAGCGGGTTGCCGGCATCTGGTTCGGCCCTGTGCCGTGACGGCCGCATTGCAATCTCCTTTCGTGCCCACGCTCTGCCAGCAAATCGGCCTGACGGCCTTGCAGCAAGAAAGCAAGTATTTCGAGCCGATCCGGGCGGGCTTTGAATATCGCCGGCGCTATGCTTTTGAGCGCTTGCAAGCGATGGGTCTAAATCCTTCTTGGCCGGGCGGCGGTTTCTTTTTGTGGATGCCGGTCTGGGATCGCGACATGAGCGGCGAGGTCTTCGCGGATCGTCTCTTGCGTGAGAAAAAACTCCTGGTCACTCCCGGAGACTTATTCGGTCCGAGCGGCAAAGGCTACGTGCGTCTCAGTTTCGCGACCGAGGATGGACGCCTGCGCGAGGGATTGAGACGGTTAGCGGAATTCGTGGACCCACAAAACGCCGCGTCGACGCCGGCAAACCAGGCGGCGTAACAATCGTTTAGCGGCGAGCCTCCGGCGAGCGCGTTACAACGTGCTCGCCGGAGGCTCGCCGCTAAACGGGATTTACTTTTTTCGGCGATCACGATGATTGCCATGTAGCGCTGTAATCTGCAGCACTCGTCGGTTAAAATCACGGCTTAACCATTACGACCCGTCATCTCCAAAGGATCATCCGTGAATCCGGCAGAATCGAAAATCCACATTATCGGCATTGGCAACGACGGCCTGGGCGGGTTGACTTCCCGAGCGCGGTCGTTGCTTTCGTCGGCCGAGCTTATTCTGGGCGCCGAGCCGGTTCTCGAGCTTCTGACGGAACTGCCTGCGAAGCGGGTGCGATTGGGTTCCGATCTCCCCGAACTCGTCAGTTCATTGACATCCAATTTGGGCCGGAAGCGCATGGTGATCGTGGCCAGCGGCGATCCGCTTTTTTACGGCGTCGCTCGTTATTTGTGCGAAAAGCTCGGCAAAGACCGCTTTGAAGTCTTGCCCCATGTCAGCAGCATGCAACTTGCCTTCGCCCGCATCAAGGAGAGTTGGGAGGAGGCATACCTGACCAATCTTGCTTCACATCCCCTGGATGCCGTTCTCGATCGCATTCGCACGGCTGAGCTAGTCGGGCTATTCACGAGCGAGACCGAGACGCCGCCGATGGTTGCTCGGGCACTGCTGGGGCGGGGGCTGGATTATTTTCGAGTCTATGTGTGCGAAAACCTGGGCGCGCCGGACGAACGCGTCACGCAAGGCGAGTTGAGCGATATTCAGGAAATGGAGTTCGCACCGCTCAACGTCATGATCCTCAAGCGCAAGGAAGGCCGGCCCGATCAACAATCGGCCGGCAGTCGCTTCGGACGTTTCGGCAACCCGGATGATATTTTCGCTCAAAGCCAGCCCAAAAGCGGGCTGATCACGCGGTCGGAGGTTCGGGCTATTGCCTTGGCCCAGCTCAATCTGCGCTCAACGAGCATTGTCTGGGACATAGGCGCCGGCTCCGGCTCCGTCGCCATTGAGGCGGCTCAGCTTGCGCCCCAAGGGATGGTTTACGCCATCGAGCAAGACGTGGCTGATTATCATTTGATCGTCGCCAATGCTCAGACTTTCGGCGTGCAAAACCTCAAGGCGGTTCATGGCTCCGCGCCGGCCGTGTTCGCCGGCTTGCCCGCGCCGGATGCCATTTTCGTCGGCGGCACCGGTCGTGAAATCAATCGATTGCTGGCCTCGGCCTACGATGTGTTACGACCTGGCGGACGCTTGGTCGTCAACGTGGCAACTCTAGAATCGCTCACCGCGACTTACGCTGCGCTCAAGCAGTTGAGCAAGAACGTTCAAGTTCTGATGGTCAACATCGCTCAGGGTGTCGAGCAACTGGAGACTCTGCGTTTTGAGGCAATCAATCCGACTTTTTTGTTGAGTGTCGCCAAGGTTTAGCGGCTAGCTTACCGTTTCGCGCCCGCAGGCTCCCTGCAAGCGCGAAACCCAAAGCAAACGCCTAAGAAAGTTTAATGGTTTTCTTTATCTCAACCGAATACCGCCAACTTCGTGAATTCGCGATTCTTCGTCATGTCCCTCTTCCGCGGATGCCGTAAGATAATAACAGAAAGCAAATGTGCAGCTAGGTGGGCGCCGCGTGAAGCTTTGTCTCCCCTTTTTTGCCGCTTGAGCCTATGGTTTGAGCAAGGGAGGTTTTACTCAGAATGGCAAGCGAGAACCTTGCTTCAGGCGGCAATGGGGCGGCGCTGCTTGCCGCCCCGGAACTATGGACGGGCCATGAATCGCTGCCCACCGACAAGTGCCTGGAAATATACCGCATCATGGTGCGAGCGCGGGCCATGGAAGAGCGGATGATCAAGATGAGCAAGTCGGGCGAGGGCTACTTCTGGATCGGCGGCCCTGGTGAAGAAGCTTTCAACGCCTGTCTCGGTCTCCAAGTCAAAAAGGGGCGGGGCCCCGCCTTCGATTATCTTCACCTGCATTATCGCAATAGTGCCGCTTTGGTCGCGATGGGCATGACCCTCATTGACGGCCTCCGTCAAATGGCCATGACCGCCACCGACCCGCACTCCATGGGCCGCAATTTCCCCAGTCACTTTGCCAACCGCGACTGGAACGTGATCCCGGTTACCTCGGTCATCGAAGTGCAATACGTCATGGCCCCTGGAACCGCCCATGTCCAGAAACGCTTCGGCGGCGACGGCATTACCATCGTCTGCGGCGGCGACGCGGGCACGGCCGAGGGGGATTTCGCCTCCTGCCTCGTTTGGTCGACGCGACCCGGTCAGGAGTTGCCCATTTTGATCGTTGTCGAAAACAACGGCTGGGGTATTTCGACATCGGCCAGCAGCCAGCACGGCGAGCAGCACATCATCGACCGGGGCAAGGCCTTTGGCATCCCGGGTGAATCGTTCGACGGCAACGATCCGATTTCAAGCTGGCACGCAATCGCGAGAGGCATGGATTATTGCCGGCGACAACGCCGGCCATACATGCTCGAGGCCAAAGTCTCTCGCCTCTACGGGCATTCCTCCTCCAGCGGCGCTCACCGAGTTAAGAATGAAATGGATTGCATAGCGCAGTTTGAGCGCAAATTGGCCCACGCCGGCGTGCTGGACAAAATCGCGATTGAGCAAATCCACTCCGAAGTCGATGCGGAAATTGAAGGGGCCGTAGAGCAGGTGATGGCGGAACCGCGGCCGGTATCTGCTGATGTTGAAAAATACACGTACGCGCCCAGCCCGGTTGACGCGGTTTATCCGGGCGATTACACGGGACTGCCTATTTGATCTTTCGTTTAGCGGCGAGCCTCTGGCGAGCGCGTTGCAACGCGCTCGCCAGAGGCTCGCCGCTAAACGATCACTAACTATGGCCACAATCGTTCAAGCCGTCCGCATGGCGTTGCATTATGGCGAGGAGCACCTCGGCGTGACCGATATCTTCGGCGAAGATGTCGGGCCGCCGCTGGGAGGTGTCTTCACAGCCACTCAGGGACTGAAGACCGCCTGGAATTCGCCGCTCGATGAGCGCGGCATCGTCGGCACGGCCATGGGCATCGCCTATGCCGGCGGCCGGCCCGTCGCCGAAATTCAGTTTTGCGATTATGGCTTCAATACTATCGATTTGCTCAAGGTGGCCGGCAACCAGCGCTGGGCCGGCGCCGGCAACTTCGAGTTGCCCATGGTCCTGATGATGCCTAGCGGTTCCGGCATCCGGGGCAGTCTTTATCACTCACATTCCTTCGAAAGCTGGGCAAGCCGGCTCGCGGGCTGGAAAATCGTCATGCCCAGCAACGCGCTGGACGCCTACGGCCTCCTGCTCTCCGCCATTGCTGATCCCAACCCAGTCATGGTCTTGCTGCCCAAGGCGCTTTTGCGGGTTAAAGGTGAACGTCTCTTGCCCGGCGAGCCGGCCGACCCGGATCAACTCAAGGATATGATCGACGCCCCGGTCGGCGATCGCAGCGCCTGGCAGCCGCGCTGGCCGGACTTGAAGGAGTACTTCGTTCCGCTCGGCGTTGGTTCACTTATTCGTGAGGGAAGCGACGCGACGGTCATCAGCTATGGCCGGACGCTGCCTTTGTGCGTTCAGGCAGCCGACCAAACGCAAAGTGAATTAGGTTTGTCATTCGATGTGATCGATCTCCGCAGCATTTTTCCCTACGACTGGAAAATGATTACCAGCAGCGTTGTCAAGACCGGCCGGGTCTTGATTGTCAACGAAGATACCGAGGTCACCAACTTCGGCGAGCACCTGCTCCGGCGTGTGATCGACGAACATTTTTATGATCTGTTGGTTCGGCCGCGCGTGCTAATGGGCAAACATGTCCCCGGCATCGGTTTGAACCAGGTGTACGAACAAAATACGGTTCCACAATTGCCCAACATCAAGGCGGCGATGCAGGCCGTGGCGACAGAAGAGTCCTAGAAGTTTAGCGGCGAGCCTCCGGCGAGCGCCGCGGAAGCACGGGCAAACCGCCCGTGGCACCCATCGGAGGCGCGCCGCTGACCGAATTGGCGGGTTCAACATCATGGCGGACTTTCGCATTCCCGAACTTGGCGAAGGCGTCTACGAAGCGGAGTTCGTTTCATGGCTGGTGAAGGTGGGCCAGACCGTCAAACGCGGACAGCCGCTGATGGAAGTGCTCACCGACAAGGCAACCATGGAAGTCCCTTCGCCGTTTGCCGGGACAATCGCTTCCCTAAATGCCGAGCCCGGCCAGAAAGTCAAAGTGGGGGAAGTTATCCTAACCTACACGGCAGTCGGCGAGACGGCGCCCGCAGCCGTCAAGGGACGGGAAGAGAGCGCACCTAAGCCCCCTGCCAAGGAAGCAAAGGCCGCTGCCAATCGAAAGAATGGCAACAGCACGGCTCTGCAAACTGCCTCTTCGGCTATGCCCATCAAGGCGGCGCCCTCCGTTCGGCAAATGGCCCGCAAGCTTGGCATCGATCTCACACGGATCGGCGGTAGCGGACCGCAAGGCCGTATCCTGATCGGCGATTTGTCGGCTTTTATTCAGACCCGGGAACCGGCGGGCGCGAAACATGGGACAGAACCTACTCCGAATTACGGCAAACCTGGTTCGCGTATTAAGCTCGTTGGTTTGCGCCGCAAGATCGCGGAGCATATGGCCCAGGCGAAGAAGACTATTCCGCATTACGCCTATGTCGATGAATGCGACGTCACCGATCTCGTGAGATTACGCGAATCCCTCAAGGAAACTTTTGGACAGGCCGGCGTGAAGCTTACTTACCTGGCCTTCTTCGTGAAGGCGGTGGTTGCCGCCCTGAAGGAAGTGCCACTTGTCAATGCGACGCTCGATGAAAAAGCCGGAGAAATTGTTCTTCACGACCGCTATCACATCGGCATCGCGACCGCCACGCCGAGCGGTTTAATTGTTCCCGTGATTCACGACGCCGACAAAAAGGACTTGGGTCAGCTAGCTCGTGAAATTGAACGTTTGACCAGCGAGGCCCGGAGCGGCAAGGCGAAGCTTGAAGACTTGCGCGGCGGGACTTTCACCGTAACCTCGATCGGCAATATCGGCGGCCTCTTCTCGACGCCGATTATCAACCTTCCCGAAGTGGGCATCCTCGGGCTTGGGAAGATCGTGAAGCGGCCCGTGTACGACGTATCCGGCAACGTGAAGCCCGCGGATATGATTTATTTGTCGTTCTCGTTCGATCATCGCGTGTTGGACGGCGCCGTGGGGGCGGCATTTGGCAATTCGGTTATCAAGCGCTTGCGAAACCCGGCGACGCTTTTGATCTCGGATTCTCTGGCTCCCGTATAGCGTCGAGCCTCCGGCGAGCGCGTTGCGCAACGCGCTCGCCGGAGGCTCGACGCTATACGGGTTAAGGGTGCATGGATTGCGAGAATTGATCGTGCAATAGCGCCGGCAATGCTTCGCGGCCCAGTCTTTTCGAAAATACGATTGCCCCTGACGGAAAAAGGTGATGCGAATCCATAAAGTCGTCATCATCAACCCAATTACGGGCATTGATTATCGGCACGCCTGAGTCATTCATTTCGGCCAGAAACGATTCCACCTGAGCCCAAGCTCCCGACGAATACCAGCTTTGGAATTCATCGCCTTCCGGCATCACTACGAAAGCGACCTTCACCTTCTCGCGCTTGCCCAAATCCACGATTTCCCGGAGTGCTTTGCATGCCGGTCCGCCCAAGTGAAAATCCTCAAAGCAAGAGCCGTAATCCAGGCGGGCATAGTCAGTGGCTTTGCGGCGGAATTCGGGCGTCGTGAATTGAACGGGCGGGTTGACCCACCCCGAATCATCGCAGCCGCGGAAGTAATCGTGGCGTTCTTTCCAGCTTAGCCAGCCGGGCTTGAAAAGGCTCAAAATGGCAAAGCGATGGGTATACCAGGGGAAAACCCAATCCAACCACCATTCGCGATTCCACTCCTTGGCCGGCGCGCCGTACCGCGCCATGAGGGAAAGTTCGCTCAGCCACAGTCGATCCACTGGCGTTCGTTGAATCTCCGGATTGCGCCGTTCGTCGGTCAAGATCGCGGGCAGGATTTCAATCAGCACCAGGTCGGGATGGATGCCTTCATCCAGAACTCGCTTGAAGGTGAGCAACTGAGCCAGAGGACCGTAGCCGTGAATCCCAAAGTTGAAGACGACTGTCGGCCGACCCGTCAGGGACGCTAGCTTCTGCTCGGCGTATTGCCCGCGCAGCCCAAAAGCCGTGCGCGAACTCCCAAACATTACGACGGTCAGCGGCTTGATCTCCGCCTCGATGGTGCGCTGGCGAAGGCGCGCAAGCTTATTGGCATAATCGGGATCGCGGAATTCGGGCATGCACGTCTCGATGGCGACCGCCAGGCTCAATTGGAGGATAAAAAAGGCCCCCAAGCCCCAGCCGAGGGATCGCCGCGAACGAATTCGGCGGCGAGCGGAGGGGACGGCCGGAAATAAGGATTCCGGTAGGCTTACCTGTTCAGGTTCTTGCGAAACGAGCGCGATCACCTGTGCCCTCAAGAGCCCGATCTAGAACTGAAAGTAAATAAATGCCTTGCCCGAGTCAGGCGCAAGGACGAGCGTGAGCGACAGCAAAACGGCATAGCCGAAACCCAGCGCCGGCGCCGGCAGACGCGGCGCCAGCTTCGTCCACCAGCCCCTTTGCGCCACGAAATGGCAGATGATCAGGACGGCAATCGTCGCCCACAAACTGCTTTTGGCAATGAGTACTCCTTGCCCCGCGTGCGGTACGACCATGCGGTGCAGAATTGTGGCCGCCCCCGCGAATGTCTTTGAGCCAAAGAAGACCCAGCCGACGCACACGCTCAAGAAGGTGGCAAGCACACAAAGGACCGTACCGGGTGGGCTTTGCAGGGCAAAATCAAGACGCGGCCTTGTCTTACAGAAGTCGCGGAATCCACGATGCACGATCAAAAACAGGCCATGCAAAATGCCCCAGACGATGAATGTCCAACTGGCCCCATGCCAAAGGCCGCCCAGGGCCATCGTGATCATGAGATTGCGATTGGTCTGCCAATTGGAGCCCCGACTACCGCCAAGCGGGATGAAGAGGTAATCGCGCAGCCAGCTTGAGAGTGAGATATGCCAGCGCCGCCAGAATTCGGAAACGTTGGCCGCGAAGTAGGGCATGTTGAAGTTTTGAGCCAGCTTATACCCGAGCAGGTGAGCCGTGCCCAGGGCCATGTCGGTGTAGCCGGAGAAGTCGCCGTAGATTTGCAAGGCATAAGCCACGACAGCCAACCAAGTCGCGGTCGAACTGAACTGGCTTGGATCATCGAAAACAGGTTTGACGAAATACTCGCCCAGGCGATCGGCGATGACAAGTTTCTTGAACATGCCCATCAGGAAGAATTGAACGCCCAGTTCCATTCGAGCCCAGTTCCAGCGCTTGGTTCGGCGCGTCTGCGGCAGGAAATCGCGCGAACGGACGATTGGCCCTGCAATCAAGTGGGGGAAGAACAGGATGAAGAGCATGAAGTTGGCCAGATTGCGCTCGGCAGGGACCTTGCGACGATAGACATCGATGGTGTAGTTGATCGCCTCAAACGTGTAAAACGAGATGCCGAAAGGCAAAATCACCTGGAGCAATGGCATCGAGGCCGACCACCCTGCTGCGTGGCAGGCGTCTTCGACGGAGCGCAAAAAGAAATTCGCATACTTGAAATAGCACAAGAGGCCAAGGTTCACGACCAAGCTCAAAATGAGCATGCCCTTCCGGCGAAGATCCGACGCGCTGCCTTCCATGGCGCGGGCCAGGAAATAGTCCAGCATCGTCGTGAAGGTGATCAGAATGGCGAGCCATTCGTTCCAGCATGCGTAGAAGGCGAAACTGGCTGCCAAAAGCAGATAAACGCGGGCCCGCTTCCAGGGCAACAACCAATACACGATGAATACGCAAGAGAAGAAAGCCGCGAAGGGCAGCGAACAAAAGAGAAGGGTTTCGGGTTTGGGAATCCAGGAAGGAAGATAGCTCTTGAGGGAGATGTTCTGAAGCTGGTCAATAAAGGGGATCAAGCCCGCGAGCATGGCTTCCTGCCTTACTGTTCTTGGTATGCCCGAAACCAGAGGACTTGCGCGTAAGGCGGATTCCTTCCCACTGCTCACGCCAAGCGTGGTGCAGATTAATCAAACGGGCCAACTGGTCAATCCCGACTGGTTGCTCGTCCGCGGCTGAGCCGCCAATTAGATTGAGTAATCTTCCGGCATGAAGACACGAATGCGCCGGGGAGCGACATATACGAGCGCCCCATTTTGGAGGTCCAATTCCTTGTAGCGGCTGGGACTGAGATCGACCTGAATGAGGTTGCCCGAATCCACGGCTTCGAGTTGAACGCGGGCCACCGAGCCGGCCGGATTAATGTGCATCACCCGCGCTTGGATACTAGCCACGCCGTCCGGCGCGAGATCGATGTCCAGTTCATGAGGTCGGACATAAACCGCGGCCGGACTGGATTCGTTATGAGGGTAATCGGGCCAGGCCAGTTCCATTTTTCCTAGAACCGCCCGGCCGTTTTCCACCCGGCCATGGAAGACGTTGACGTTGCCCAAGAAGTCCATCACAAAGGCGTTGGCCGGATGCTCGAACACCTCGTGCGGCGTGCCGGTCTGCTCGATGCGGCCGCGGTTCATGACGACTACTTTGTCGGCGACCTCGAAGGCTTCTTCCTGATCGTGGGTGACGAAAACACTTGTCACGCCGATGTCATCGTGCAGCCGCCGCAGCCATTGCCGCAGTTCCTGCCTCACTTTTGCGTCGAGCGCGCCAAAAGGCTCGTCTAATAGCAAAACGCGCGGCTGAGCGGCCAACGAACGCGCCAGAGCCACGCGCTGCCGTTGGCCGCCGGATAATTGCGAAGGATAGCGCCTTTCCAGTCCCTCCAGCCGAATCAAGGAGAGTAATTCATGAACGCGCTGGCTGACCTTGTCGTTGGGCCAGCCGCGTATGCGCAAGGCAAAGGCGATGTTTTCAAACACCGTCATGTGCTTGAACAGAGCGTAATGTTGGAAGACAAAGCCCACGTTGCGGTCGCGGGCCGAGGTGCGCGTAATGTCCTCTTCCAGGTAAAGCACATTGCCTGAATCGGCGATTTCCAGCCCGGCGATGATGCGCAGCAACGTGGTCTTGCCGGACCCCGACGGACCCAGCAAGGCCAACAAACAACCGCTGGGCACATCGAGGCTAACGCGATCGAGAGCGACGTACTTGCCAAAGCGCTTACAGACATTTCTGACCGTGATGCTCATTCTCTTAGCGCCACCTCCTGAAGTGGTCCGTCGCTACTCGGCGAATGAGTCTTCGATTCCAAGATAGCTTTCAACACAATCGTCACCAAGGCTAACAAAGTCAGCACCGAGGCCACTGCATAGGAGGCGGACGGCTTGTCTTGAAAGAGCTTTTCCACGCGGAGAGGCAGCGTATCGGTCTGGCCGATAATCCGTCCGGAAACCACATTCACGGCCCCGAACTCGCCCATCGCCCGGGCGTTGCACAGGATCACCCCATACAGAATGCCCCATTTGATGTTAGGAACCGTCACCTTCCAGAACATTTGCCAGCCGGTGGCGCCCAGACTGGTGGCAGCCAACTCTTCCTCCGGACCTATCGCCTCCATTACGGGGATCAATTCGCGAGCGACAAAAGGCAATGTCACAAATGCCGTTGCCAGGATCAATCCCGGCGTCGCGAAGATAATCTTGATGTCGTGGGCTTGCAGCCACGGTCCTAAATACCCCTCCCGGCCAAATAGCACAATAAACAATAACCCGGCCACCACGGGAGAAATCGAAAACGGCAGGTCGATCAAGGTGACGAGCAGCGTCCGGCCCTTAAAGCGAAACCGCGCAATCGCCCAGGCCGCCGCCACGCCAAATACCAGGTTCATTATCACGGCAATCGGAGCGACGATCAAAGTCAATCCGATGGCGTGGCGGGTGTTGGCGTCCTTGATCAGATAAGCCCAGTAAACCCCGGGCCCATCGGCCAGCGCCTGGCAAAACACGTTGATCAGCGGAACTAATACCAGGAAAACGACCAACAGCAAGGCCGAGCTAATCAATATCCAGCGGACATACCAGGGGTCCTGACGAACAGACCTTGCCGGCACAAGAACAGCAGGCTCTTGAGGCTTAGGCTCCACGGCGTTTACTCCACCATTCCAGTAGATTGATAAACGCCAGCATCAGAAACGATACCGTCAGCAAGACCACGGCGATAGCGATGGCCGCCAACTTGCCGCTGTCGTCCAGTTCGAGCAGCCGATTCATTACCAGGATCGGGGCGATTTCCGTCTCGCCCGCCCGGTTGCCGGCAATGAAGATTACCGAGCCATATTCTCCCAGGGCCCGCGCAAAGGCCAAAGCAAAGCCGGTCAAGGTCGCCGGCATGAGAGTGGGCCAGATGATATGAAGGAAAACTTGAAAGCGCGAAGCGCCCAGGGTCGTGGCGGCCTCCTCGACTTCTACGTCCAGACTTTCCAATACCGGCTGAACGGTCCGCACCACGAACGGCATGCCCGTGAAGATCAATACCAGCACAATCCCCAGCCGCGTATTGTTGCCTTCTATTCCCAGCGGCGCCAAAAACCGTCCGTACCAGCCGTTCTCCGCATACAGGGTCGAGTAGACAAGGCCTGCGACGGCTGTCGGCAGAGCAAAGGGCAGGTCAATCAAGGCATCGAAAAATCGTTTCAGCGGGAAGTCATAGCGCACCAAGACCCATGCCAGGAGGAGGCCGATAAAAATGTTCGCGCCGGCGGCGGTTACCGAGGCCCCGAAGGTTAGTTTGTAGGCCGCGATGGCTCGAGGCGTCCAGGCCGCCTTCAGGAATTCGGACCAGGTAATCGTGAACGACTTGAGGTAGATTCCCGCCAAAGGAATCAGCACCAACAAGCTCATGTAGAACATCGTGTAGCCGAGGCTCAAACGATATCCAGGTAGGACACGCGGGTTAACGCTGGCCATCAATAACTCGTATTGAATCTGATTTGCCAGGCACAAACCGGGCTCGCCATATACGTAATCGTCAATTCTTAGGCAGGTAGATGCTATCGAATACCCCATCGGCAGCAAAGAACTTCTGTTGAGCGGCGTTCCAACTCTCGGCAAAGGACGATATCGAAAACAGATCGATGGGAGGCAACCTCTCCGTGTATTTCTTCAAAACGTCTTCCTGCGAGGGCCGGTAGTAGTACTTGGCGAATGTCTCTTGAGCTTCGGCCGTGTAAAGGTATTTCAGATAGGCTTCAGCAGCTGCCTGAGTGCCCTTTTTCTTGACGTTGGCATCCACCAAGGCCACCTTGGGTTCGGCCTTTATGCTGATGGGCGGATAAATAATCTCAAGTTGGCCCTTGGCTTCCTCGATTTCGTAATGAGCCTCGTTTTCCCATGTAATCTGCACGTCTCCAAGATTCTTCTGGACAAAAGTAGTCGTCGCTCCACGCGCGCCGGAATCCAAGACGGGGACCCGCTTATACAAGTTGGTGACGTAATCCCGAGCCGCCTGCTCGGAGCCGCCTCGTTTAATGACCGCGCCCCAGGCCGCCAGGAAACTGAGCTTGCCGTTGCCGGAAGTTTTGGGATTCGGCGTGATAATTGACACTTCGCCCTCAATCAAGTCCGGCCAATCCTTAATGTTTTTCGGGTTTCCTTTGCGCACCACGAACACAATCGTGGAGTAGTAGGGCAGGGACTCGTTTGGCAGGCGCTTCTCCCAGTCAGGGTCGATCAGGCCCTTTTTAGCGAGCACGTCCGTGTCGGAGGGAAGGGCCAGCGTCACGATGTCCGCCTCCAGACCATCAAGAACAGCTCGCGCCTGGGCTGCGGATCCACCATGTGATTGTTTAACATTTATTTCCTGGCCAGTTTCTTTTGCATAGGAAGCGACGAATTGTTTGTTCAACTCTTCGTAAAGTTCACGGGTGGGGTCATAGGAAACATTGAGCAACTCGTGGTTGTTGTTTCCACCTGAACTTCCGCAGCCGCTGAGGTAGGCCGTCAAAACAATGAGTCCTGTAAACGCCAAAACAGTGCTAGTGAATTTGGTTTTCATTACTAATTCCAGGTTTCGACGAATCATGTATCGATGAAAAGAAAATTACTTTACTAAAATTATCATATTAGTAATTATCGTCCATTGGCACGCTTGTCTACTCTAAAACGGTAAAAAGCCGAAAGATCTCTTCCGAGAGCTAATCGAAATAGGCTTGACGCTACCCCCTTGGCGAGTTGTTATGGGGGCAGTAATCTTTTCGTAGCTCGCTGCTCCCCAATCGGAAATCTGTCCGAAGTGCGTCCGTAACAAAAGTTTGGCAAATACGACCGATTAGTTCCGGGTTCGGCGGGTTCGAATAACATAAGAACATGAATCCCCACGAAGCGGCCAGAGCCAAACCGGCAATGACGGATCGACCCAAGCGCGGCGTGCCGGAAGGCATGTGGATGCGCTGCAATCAGTGCAAGGCCACGATCTTCCGCAAGGGCGTTGAAGACCGATTCAACGTTTGCCCAGAATGCGACTACCACCTCTACCTGCCGGCCCACAAACGCATTCAACAGCTGCTCGACGAAGAAAGCTTTGAGGAATGGTTCGCCGACCTCCGGCCGCGTGATCCCCTGGGATTTAAGGACCGCATTCCTTACTCGGAGCGCATCATCCAGGAGCAGGCTAAAACCAACATGCTTGATGCCGCCGTGGTTGGGCGCGGGTACATTCGCGGGCGGCCGGTCGTACTAGGCGTCACCGATTTCGCTTTCATGGCGGGAAGCATGGGGTCGGTCGTCGGGGAGAAACTGACGCGGGCGGCCGAGGAGGCGACCCGGCTCATGTTGCCGCTCATTTTCGTCAGCGGTTCCGGCGGCGGCGCGCGCATGCAGGAGGGCATTCTGGCGCTGATGCAAATGGCCAAGGTCTCGGCCGCGCTGGGGCGGTATGATCGGGCCGGCGGACTGTATATCTCGATCCTGACAAACCCCACAATGGGCGGCGTGGCGGCCAGTTTTGCCCTGCAAGGAGACTTGACCCTGGCTGAGCCAGGCGCTCTCATCGGTTTTGCGGGCAAGCGAGTAATCTTGAATACGGTCCGCCTGGAGTTGCCCGAGGGCTTTCAGACCAGCGAGTTTCTCCTGAGGCACGGCTTCGTCGATCGCATCGTGCACCGCAAAGATTTGCGCACGGAAGTGGCCCGGATTGTCGATTACTGTGAGAACTGATTGTCACTTGTCAGTTGTCAGTTGTCCGTTGTCAGTTGCAAAAAACAAACAACATCTCCTCAGGTTTCTACTGAACATTCTCTGACAACTGACAACTGACAACTGACAACGAACAAGGACAAAAAGTGGGTGTCTTTTCCAGCCTCAAGAAATTGTTGACCCCGAAGCCCAAGAGCAAGCTGCCGATCATCGATGTGAAGAAACGCTTCGAATTGATTGCGCGCACGGGGCAGGGGAGCATGTCTAAGGTGTGGCGGGCCCGGGATAAGAGCCTGGGGCGAATGGTTTGCGTTAAACTGCTTGACCGCGAAAAGACGGCGAAATTCGAAGCGCGCTTTATCGGCATGATGAGGCCAATGGAAGGAGCGGTCTGCGCTAGCCTGCGCCACAAGAATATTGTTCAGACTTTTGAATACGGCTTGACGACCGATAAAGAGCAGTACATCGTCATGGAGCTGATCGATGGCATGGGCATGAACTTTTTGATCGAGACCCGCAATCCCGGTTTGGAAAAGAACCGCATCAATTACCTTGTGCAGATGGCTGATGGCGTGGAATATATCCACAATCAAGGGTATCTTCATCGCGACATCTGTCCGCGGAATGTCATGGTGAATCAAGAAGGCGTCGTCAAAATCATCGATTTTGGCCTGGCCGTTCCCGATCTGCCGATATTCCGAAAACCCGGCAATCGTACGGGCACCCCCAATTATCTCGCCCCCGAACTTATCAAGCGCATCTCCACCGATCACCGCGTCGATCTTTTCGCCCTGGGCGTGACGGCTTATGAGACATTTACCGCCCAGCTTCCCTGGGAAAAAACCCAGTCGCTCCAAACGCTTATGAGCCACATGAACAGCCCCGGCAAGAACCCCAAGGAAATCCGCCCTGAATTGGATGACAAGGTTGTTAAGTTTCTGCAGAAAGCGATCGAGCGCGATCCGAAGGACCGCTTCCAAACCGCCGCTGAATTCCGCGACGCTCTCAAGGCACTTCAGAAATAGCTGATCAGGTCTGGCCTTATCAAGAGAGGGCCTGCACAAGATGAGCCGGCGATTTCAGTCTTTCCAGATCCCAGCATAGGGCCAAGGTCTTATCCGCTTTGGTCTTGCCGTAGCGAGGCTCCACCAGGGAGCGGAACTTCCTCTCTACCTCCGCATCAGTCATTGGATTTAAGGCGTGGCCGCGGGGAAACTCCACGAGACTGGTGATCTTCTTGCCGCTCTTTAACGTGACGACCACCTTATTGGGAATCCCCTTTGGATAACGCCGATTCAGTGCGGCATCGCGATGCAGTTTGACCTTGGCGACCAGCTTAAGCAGCGCCGGATCGCGAAAGCGCTTGGGATCGAATTGAGCCAACGTCACTTCGCCGTCAGCCAAGGCGACGGCCGTGCAATAGGGTAAGCTGTGATCGGCGGTCTCTCGGGTTTGTGGCCGCCACTTCTCCGGGTCCTTGCCGATGATGTCCACGGCAGCATTAAAGGTGTAGATATCAATGGCCTTGATCTGGCTGAGGTTGCCGATTTCCTTACGTATTTGCAGTGCGGCATCAATGGCACTCTGGGAGTGGTACTCGGCCGGCCAGAATTTGATGTAAGTGCCGGTAATCATGAAGGGTTGGCCTTCGCCGCCGAACGGAGCCACCTTGAATTGGCCGGTTATCAGTTTCATTATGCCAAGGTCTCCCTCGAAGATCGGAGCCGGCCCGGTCATGCCCTCGGCAGCCAGGAGGGCGGCAAACACGCCGTTCCGCGCGGCATTGGCAAAGGCGCACCCCTTCCACATGCTCAGCTCACCGGATCGGGTCTGCCTTAACGCGACGTTGGACACACCTGCCAAGCCGATCGCATGCGTCGTCTGCGTCTCATTGAGGCTCATGAGCTTGCACGCGGCCAGAGCCGAGGAAATGGCGCCATAGGTCACGTGGTCGATGCCGTGTTTGCGGAGGCTAGCCGCGTCGCATAGCCGGCATTGCACCTCGTAAGCCAGAACGGCGGCGGTAAGGAGATCGCGGCCGTCCGCTTCAACCGCCTCGCCGACCGAGAGGACGGCGGCCAAGTTGTCACTTGGATGGGCTGGTTCTAGCGACAAGTAAGTGTCGTTGTAATCCAGGTAGCGGATAAGTAGGCCGTTGACGAACGTGGCCCATTCAATGCTGCTGTGGCCGCCGCCCAACAGACTGGCGCCGGGCCGGCTTTGCACGTGCTGCGCGCCGCGCCGCGCGATTGCATAGGCCTCCGCATCCATGGCCCCAACCGCCGTTCCAAGCGAGTCGATGAAGCGGCGCTTGGCTTCATGGACCACCGGCTCGGGAAGGTCTTCAAATTGCAGGGAACAAGAATAGGCGGCCAGGCGGTCGGCCAGCGTTTCAGACATCATCCCACTCCTCGATGAATATCCGGCAATCCAATTGTTTGCTTACCCAAGTTATAGCAACCTCGGCTTGCCGGGCGCAGGAAGAGATTGACGCTGGCGAACGAAGGCAAGAGGATAAAGCGGTAGCTTAAGCGTCCGCAAGAAGTTTGTTCGCTATTCTCGTATGGGAGATCGCTGTGCTTTGGCTGATTTTGACGTTGGTTCTCGTCCTGGCAGGCCTGGTCGTCTTCTTCTGGGTGGGATCCTTGTTCATTCAGGGTTATTTTTACGAAAGCCCTTCGGACGATTTACACTGGCGTGCGCCCGCGGCAGCGGCGGCGGTCACTTTGTTTGTGGCGTTCTTTTGCCTTTTGGCAAAAAAGTATGACGTTAATACGTTGTTCCAGTTCGTCTCTGCGGACGAAACATATTTCGACCAGTTCGAATCAGTGCGCAATGGTAAGGAAACTCATTACAAGAAAAAGGACAAACTAACTGGAGGCTTCGCAGATAGCCAAAACCATGGCTGGGAGCGGAACACGTCAGAAGGAGTAGTTGATTCAATAATTGTGAAGGAGGGCGACCAGCGAACCGTTTTCAAAGCGGACCTAACGCCCGCTGGCAAACCGAGGGACGGCGGCAAAGTCGTTCGTTTTGTGGAAGAAGGCGGCAAAGGCCGCATCATTAGCGACGACGATCTCGGCGTAATTGTCAAGCCCAGGCCCGGTTTGACTTTTATGATGTTGCTGCTCAACTTCGCTCATCTTATCGTCTGGTTCCTGGCAATTTGGCTGCTGCTGGAATACCAGTGGCCGCACGCATTGCTCCTTGCACTTCCTCTCTGGGCAACGATGACGCTCCTAGTGCTCCCGGGAATAGTAGACCGGCTGAAAATGTAAACCCGCCTCGGTTAGGTGCTCGCAAGGATGTGCATAATGTCCCCGTCCTTGACGGCGTAAGTCTTACCTTCCAAGCGGTAGACGCCCTGCGCCTTTGCTTCTTTCATTGAGCCGACGCGGATAAAGTCTTCGTAGCCGACGACTTCGGCCCTCACAAAGCCGCGCGCCAGATCGGTGTGGATTTGGGCGGCGCCGGTTACCGCATCGGCATTTTGCGGAATGGTCCAGGCCCGGCATTCGTCCTCGCCAACGGTGAAAAATACACTTTGCCCCATCGCCTGGTAAATTGCCCTGATCATGTTTCCCCGAGAGAACCCTGTCAGACCCAGGTCTTGCATGAATACTTGGCGATCCTCTTCGGGCAGGTCCTGAAGTTCCATTTCTAGCTTGGCTGGCGCCTGGATGGCCTTGGGATCCAAGGCAAGAAGATCGGTCGGAAGAGGCTTGCCGATTCGTTCGTCCCCTTGATTAACTAGACCCGTCTGCGGTTTAAGAGTCAACAACTGAAAACTGCGCACCGCCTTTTCCTCATCTTCTTTCAACCCCAGAGCGGCTGCCGGCTTGCCTTCTTCGAGGGCCGTGGCAATGCGTTGGAGGAGAGCCAGCTCCTCCTGATCCAGTTCCCGCTGCTTGGCGGGACGAGGTTTCTTCAGTTGATCCTCCACCTTCTTAATGCGATTTGTGACGATCTCCAGATCCGCGAAAAGCAACTCCTCGCGAAATCGGCGCAGTTCACCTGCGAGATCGGTTTCACTGTAGCCGTTGAGAATCACCAGGAGCCCGCCGGTGTCGCGCAGGATGCCGAGCCGCCGCGGGTTGTCGCGGCGTTCGGTCGCAAGGAGTCCAGGGGTATCGAGAAATTCGATCTTGGCAGGAGTCGTTTTCTTTGGATTGAACTTCGCCGATAGCCAATCGAGCCGTTCATCCGGCACGTCCGCCATGCCGACTTGACCCGTCTGAATCTTCGCCGGGTCCGGTTTCGCTCCGGTCAACCAGTGAAAGACGGTGCTCTTGCCTGAACCCGAAAAGCCTGCGATGCCGATTTTCATTATTTGTTCGTTGTCTGTAGTCCGTGGTCAGTTGCAATTGTTGAGAGCTACTGTACCAACGGCTAGGAATATCAGCCATGCATCAAAGAAATGGGATCAACACTCACTGGGAAAGGATTACTTGAATTCCGGCATTCTTCCCGACAGGACCTCCGCCTCCCACTCGTCGAGCAGGGGCCAATCGATGGCGCAGGTGCCGAAGTCCGCCATGTGTTGATACTGGGTCAGCCGATCGATCGCTTTTTGTAGGATTTTATTATCGCGGCGAAAGACCGGACCGTGGCTGGGCAACAGGTACTCCGACTCGTCGTTGAGGATGCGGTCCAGCGATTTCAAGAAGTCCGGAATGTTTGATCCATGATGCGCATCGATGACGCCCACGCAGCTATCCTTGTAGATATTGTCGCCGCAGAAGAGCAGGTTGCCCATCTTGAAGCTCAGCTGGCCGGCCGTATGGCCCGGGGTGTGCCAAACCTTCAGCGCGAGCTTGCCAACCTTGATCGTGTCCCCTTCTTTGAGGCGGAGGTCAACTTTGGTCGGCGTCATGGGAATCTCGATCCCCTGGGCCTTGATCGATGCGTAAGTCTGGATCTCATCAGCCGTCTCCAGCGGCTCCACGCTGAGCGGATGGGCGGCTACCTTCGTTTTGAGCAAATCGCGGGCTCGGTTGACGCCTTGAATGTGGTCGGCGTCGGCGTGCGTGGCCACCACCATCTTGCACGTGGACAAATTGAAATCCATTTTGCGGATCATTTCGACGATTTCGTCCACCGTATCGAGAAAGCCAATATCGATGAGAATGAATTCGCTGCCCCCGTCGATGAGATAAACATTGACGCCAAGCCGGCGGCCGGCCTGGTAATTCATCTCGATGACGTTGGGGAACAGGTATCTACGCTGCAACAGCATGATGATGGGTCCTTCGCCCATTGGTCATTGATCGCTGGCATATGCCAACTGATCAAAGGAGTATCTTAGACCAGCCTGGGGTGGATTCAAGCAACCCTAAACCGAGGCCGGCAAACCGACTTCGTAACTCGGGTAACGCAACGTCATCCTTAGTTCTTCGTGGAGCCGTCGATTGACAATACGGCGATTGGCCCGTTCGTGGCTGGGAAGCGGGGCATCGGGAGAGGGGAGCACAAAGGTCGGCTGCCTAGCGCCAAGCACCCTGGCGAGGTTATTATAGAAATCGCGACGCCGTACGGGGCAATCGTCGGCGATATTATAGACTCCGCCACCTTGAGCATGTGCCTCCGCGGCCAGCACTGCCGCCGCTCCATCTTCAACTTGAATTAGGTTCAACCATTTGTCCGGATCGCCGATTATCGGTTCGCCCTTTTCAATCGTTTGCCGTCGAAGCAGCCGGCCGGGTCCGTAGATGCCGGCGAAACGGAGCACCACGGCGTCGGGTAATGCTCCTCGCAGCGTTCTTTCTGCTTCCAAGGCGATTTTGCCTGCTTCCTCCATCGGCAACGTGGGCGCCCTTTCATCTACTTCTTCACCCTGGGTTTGGCCATAAACGCTTGTGCTGCTCACGTAAAGAAACCGCTTGGGCTTCGGCAAACGGGTCAGCACGTTGCTTAACCCACGGACATAGACATCGCGCATTGTCCTTCCTGACGCCCGATCCAGGCCGATGCAATGAACTACCGTCTCCGCCGATGGCAACGCAATAAGACTCTGGGGATTAAGCACATCGCACAGAACCGGTTCAACGCCTATTTGTCGAAGTTCCCGCGCATTAGACTCCGACCTTGTGGTGGCAAAAACCTGATGTCCCTCCGCTATCCATAACTTGGCAATGCGCCGTCCCAAGTAACCGCAGCCGATGATGAGCTTGTCCATGGTGTTCACGTTCACCGTCGTCCGTAGCCAGGAACCTTCAATCATTGTAGAGTTGCCAGTGGCGGCTTAACTCTCCAATCCCAGGCTTTGGACCCCGATCATGCCAACCAACGTCGCGACCCGTTTACCAACCTCGGATCATGGATTGCGAACTCCAGACAAAGAGCCCGACATTCCCCATAGCCCCATCCCGGTTTTTGAGAACTCGCCGACCTTCCAAATGGCTTGCAGGCAACTCGATACGGTGGCCGAGGCCATCGATCTCGATCAGGGCGTCCTCGAGCGGCTCAGCAAGCCCAAGCGGGCAATGGTCGTGAGCATTCCCATTCGCATGGATTCCGACGGCCGCACCGAGAGCTTCATCGGCTATCGGGTCCAACATAGCTTGACGAGCGGCCCTTCCAAGGGCGGTCTTCGCTACCATCCCAGTGTGGATCTGGGTGAAGTCGCGGCCTTGGCCATGTGGATGTCATGGAAGTGTGCCATCATGAACTTGCCGTTCGGCGGCGCCAAGGGCGGCATTTCCTGCGATCCCATGAACCTCACCAAGGGTGAACTCGAACACATTACCCGTCGCTTCACGGAGGAACTCCTGCCCATCATTGGCCCGCGCATGGACGTCATGGCGCCCGACCTGGGCACCGATGAGCAGACCATGGCCTGGATCATGGACACGTACAGCATGAAGGTCGGCTATGCCTGCCCGGAGATCGTGACCGGCAAACCGGTCGAGCTGGGCGGCTGCGTCGGCCGGCGCGAAGCCACGGGCCGCGGCGTCGTCTATTGCATCCTTGAAGCGATGAAGGAACTGAACATTAAACCCGGCGAATCCACCGCCGTCGTGCAGGGCTTTGGCAACGTCGGCTCCGTCGTCTGCCAAGAACTGCATCGCCTGGGCGTGAAGATCGTCGCGGTCGGCGATCGCTTCGGCGCCATCCGCAACCCGCGCGGCCTCGACATCCCCGCATTGCTTTCCCATATCGCCAGTGGCAATTTCCTTCGCGACTTCCCCGGGGCCGACGCCATTCCGAGCGACGAACTCTTGACGACCCCTTGCACCGTCTTGGTTCCCGCGGCTCTCGAACGGGTCATCACCGCGAAGAACGCCGGCCAGCTAAAATGCCGTATTCTCGCCGAAGCCGCAAACGGGCCGACCACGCCGGATGCCGACACCATCCTAGACAACAGCAACATTTTCATCATACCGGACGTCCTCTGTAACGCCGGCGGCGTGACGGTTTCCTATTTCGAATGGGTCCAGGACATCCAGCAATTCTTGTGGTCGGAAACGCAGGTCAATGAGAAGCTGCAAGAACTGATGCTCAAGGCGTTCAGCCAAGTGCGCCGGTTGGCGAAGGAACGGAAACTGGCTATGCGAACGGCGGCGCTCAGCTTGGGCGTTCAAAAAGTGGCACGCGAAAAGCTGCGGCGCGGACTTTATCCATGAGATCCGGTTTATCGTTTCGCGCCCGCGGGGCCCCTGTTTATCGTTTCGCGCACATAGGGCGCCCAGCGAGCGCGAAACGCTTTGCTAGGCGGGATCCCCCATGAAACTCATCGAACTCCAATCGAAGTTCAGCCTCGATTCGCTTCGCGTAGCCGAGCGGCCTCAACCCAAGCCGGGATATGGCCAGGTTTTGGTCAAAGTCCGCGCCTGCTCACTGAACTACCGCGACCTCCTCATCGCCACCGGCGCCTATGATCCCCGAATCCGTTTGCCGCTGGTTCCCCTTTCCGACGGGGCCGGCGAGGTAGTAGAGCTCGGCGAGGGAGCCAAGCGTTTCAAAATCGGCGATCGTGTGGCAGCCTGCTTCATGCCCAGGTGGATCGACGGAGAGCTAACGGCGACCAAGGCTTCTTACCCTCTGGGAGCATCTGATGGCGGCATGCTGGCCGAGTTTGTCGCCTTGCCGGAAGAAGGGCTTGTGCCGATTCCCGATCACCTCTCGTTTGAACAGGCGGCAACTTTGCCCTGTGCGGCCGTGACAGCCTGGAATGCCCTTATAACCACGGGCACGCTCAAGGCAGGCGACAGCGTTTTGGTTCAGGGTACCGGCGGGGTTTCACTCTTCGCCTTGCAGTTCGCCAAGATCAGCGGCGCCCGCGTCATCATTACCTCAAGTAGTGATGAGAAATTGGCCCGAGCCATTAAGATGGGCGCGTCCGATGGAATCAACTATCGTTCACTGCCGGACTGGGAAAAGCGCGTCCGCGAGCTGACGGACGGCAACGGCGTCGATCACATTGTCGAAGTTGGCGGACCAGGCACGCTGCCAAAGTCGTTCAAGGCGGTTCGCACGGGCGGCCTCATTAGCCTGATCGGCGTGCTGAGCGGCGGCGGTGAAGTGAACCCTTTGCCCTTACTTATGAAGGGCGTTACCATGCGCGGCATCTACGTCGGTTCGCGTGCCATGTTCGAGGCAATGAACCGGGCGATCGCGCTTCATAAATTGGAGCCTGTGATTGATCGGGTCTTCAATTTCGAGCAAATAAGCGAGGCGCTGAATTATCTCAAAAGCGGCGCCCATTTCGGCAAGATCGTCATTCGCGTGTAATACGTTTAGCGGCGGCTGCTTGGGTGCCACGGGCGGCTGCTTGGGTGCCACGGGCGGCTGCTTGGGTGCCACGGGCGGCTTGTCCGCCCGTGGCCGCGAGGTTCACACGGGCGGACAAGCCGCCCGTGGCACCCAAGCACCCAAGCGTACGCTACGCGCTCGCCGGAGGCTCGCCGCTAAACGGTGCGTTATTCTTTCTTGCGGCCGCGTGAAATGATTCCATACACGCCGGCGCCCACCGCGATAAACGCCAACCCTGCCAACGACTCGGTCCTCTGATTTACAAACATATGCCCAGCTACGACGACCATGATTGCGATGTAAATAATCGGCACCCACGGGTAGCCTATGCACCGGTAAGCTCGTTCCGCGTTTGGCATCGTGCGACGAAAAGTGAAGATTGATGCCAAGGCCAGCGTTTCGAACAGGACCACACCGAAAATCGCGAACCCGGTCAGCAGGTCAAATGGCGATTGGCCTTTCGGGACGTTTAGATTGAAGGCATAATCACCCAAACGGACATCCGGCAAGCGGAATTGTGTGATGGCTGCCGCTCCGAGCACCAATAGGGCGGACCACACGGCGAAGACCATAATCGATCGGGCAGGCGTGTGGTAGGAAGGGTGAACCTTGGCCAACGCCCGCGGGGCCAGGCCATCTTCGCTCATGGCGAATACAACCCGCGGGGCCGTCAGAAGGCAGCCATTAAAAGCGCCGAAGACTGATATCATCAGCGCCGCGGATGCTGCAACCGATCCCTGGGGCCCAAGCATCACTTCGGCAAACCGGGTTACCACGGCCACATTTTTCAATTCAGCCATTTCCTGACGCGGTAAGACAAGGGCATAAGCCAGATTGGCGCCCAAATAGAGAAAAATGATCACGCCCGTGCCGGCCAACAAGGCCAAAGGCAGGTTGCGTTGGGGCTGCTTGATCTCGCCGGCAATGAAAGCCAGGTTCATCCAGCCGTTGTAGGCCCACAAAACGCCGACCAGGGCTATGCCAAAACCGGCCAGGTTGACTCGATCCCAGGACGAGGGCCAAACCGGCGATAGATACTCCGGTCTCGGCTGGGCTAACCCCCCTCCGCTCCAAGCCAACGCGATAAAGGGCAACGCCAGGATGCCGATTAGCGTGGCGATTTTGACCGAGGTGATCAGGGATTGCATCCAGCCGCCCCACAACACGCCACGAATGTTGATCCCGGCCATTACCATGATCATGCCAACGGTGACAAACTGGCGGCCCCAAAAAGACGACAGGGGTGCACCAAACCAATCCATGCTTCCCGATTCACGAAAAACGGGGCTGGCCAATACCACATTGGCAAGCTCGTCGGTAAACACGGTAGCGAGCGCTGCTAAACCCGCCGCCTGGATGATCCAGAACTCAACCCACCCAAATAGAAACGCTGCCAACCGGCCGAAGCTCTCCCGCAAAAACACGTAGCTGCCGCCGGCCTCCGGAAAGAGCGCGCCTAGTTCTCCGAGCGTCAAGGTTCCCAGCAAAGCCAGAATGCCGCCCAAGACCCAGACCATCACTATCAGGCCGAAATAGTCGACGTTGGCCGCTACCAAGCGCGGGTTCTTGAAAACGCCTGAACCGATAACCGAACCAATGACAATGGCTGTGGCCAGGACAGGACCCAGGGCACGAATCAAACCCGGCTTCGCAGTCGTCTGAGATTTTGACATGGCAGCGAGTGTAAACGCTCGATGGCCGACAAGCCAAGCAGGAACTTGCAGAGCTGCAAAATGACTCGGTCTGAAAGCAGACGCAAGCAGCTCGATGCTGATTTGTCACAGATATTTTGCCAATAGAGTCGCATCGGACAAATTGAGTGAATTCTTTGACCTCAGTCGCCGATAAAGACGAAAATTTCTGGCGAAATGCGCGGAATGTAGCGAACTCGTCTTGGAAGAGATCTAAGCAGATTCTACACTTGGTTTAATTATTAGATTGGAAAGGATAGAGTCGCCCTTGTAATTTGTGCGGATCGCGGTAGCATGCCGCGTTTAACGGGAGTGTCCTGAGGACTTGCCGGCAGCTGGTCGGCAAGCACCATGATGGGCACCTTATATCTTTGTTCTTTTGGAGGACTCCTGACGAATGAACGAATCTGAAGAGCGTACCGGGCTGCATCCCCGGTCGGTCCACACGACCACCTGCGGGATCGAGGAAGAAGAGCCTCCCGGTAAACCTAAGCGTCACCCGCTCTGGCGCAACGTTCCCGATCATCAGTGGAACGATTGGCGGTGGCAATCGCAGAATGCCATCCGCTCGGTTCGCCAAATCCGCGACTTGCTCTGTCACACTCCGGAGGAGCTGGAGGCCATCGGCACCCTTGAGACAGAGTACAAGACCGCCATCCCCCCCTACTACTTCTCGCTGATCGACCCCGATGATCCCAACGACCCCATTCGGTTGCAGTCGGTGCCATCACCGCTGGAATTGCGGAATGAGTCGGGATACGAGCTGGAAGATCCGCTGGAAGAGGACCAGGATTCGCCGGTCCCCGGTCTCACGCATCGCTATCCGGACCGCGCTCTCCTGGTCACCACGCACGTCTGCACCATGTATTGCCGCTTTTGCACCCGCAAACGCGCCACCATGGTCCGCGGCGGCTGGGACGCCATCAGCCGTGATGATGAACGCATGGTTGAATACGTCCGCGACCATCCGGAAATCCGCGACGTCATTGTTTCGGGCGGCGATCCGCTGACCCTGCCGACGACGAAGCTGCGGTTTTTCCTGGACAACCTCGCGGCCATCAATCATGTGGACGTCATCCGCATCGGCACCCGCGTCCCCGTCACGCTGCCCCAAAAACTCTACGATCCGGAGTTGATCGAACTCCTGGCGTCGGCCGGCAAGGTCTGGATTCAGACCCACTTCAACCACTCGCGGGAAATCACCCCCGAGGCGGCGAAGGTCTGTAATGCCTTGCTCAAGGCCGGTATGCCGGTCAACAACCACTCGGTCCTCCTTAAGGGGGTCAATGATTCGGTAGAGGAAATGCGGCGTCTGATGCGAGCCCTGCTCCGCGTAAAGGTCCGCCCGTATTATCTCTTCCATTGCGATCCCGTAATTGGGGCCGGCCACTTCCGCACGTCGGTGTGGAAAGGTCTCGAGATTATGGAAGGGCTTCGCGGCCACATGTCCGGGCTCGGTATCCCGACCTACGTCGTGGATAGCCCGCATGGCGGCGGCAAGATTCCTCTAATGCCCAACTACCTCGTCTCCGCCTCGGACGACGCAGTCATCCTGCGAAACTACGAAGGCATGTTGGTCCGCTATCAAGCGGAAGACAAAGTGAATACAGCACAAACGACCGCGACGCGCGGTGTCAGCGCGCTTCTGCAAGGCACTAAGTCGATGCTCATGCCCGAAAACACCGAGCGCATGGCTCGGCGTCGGCTCAACCTTATCACCACTCCTCACAACGAGAGCAACGGTCATCATCATTCGCACAAGGACAGTTGCTGTGGCGATGGCGCCTCGGAAAGCGACGGTGAAGCGGTCGATTTGTTGTCCGTGGGGACTAACGGACACGCGCACGAATGGACTTCCCGTAATAGACACCAATGAGAGGACAACAGCATCCTGTAGCCGCAAGCTTCGGCTTGCGGCTACAGGCATTGCTCACTCACACTTCTTTGGCGAGCGGGGGACGTTAGTCCCCTGATGACTTGGGAGTAATCTTTGGCGAGCGGGGGACGTTAGTCCCCTGATGACATGCGAATAATCAGGGGGCTAACGTCCCCCGCTCGCCAAACCTGATCGAGAGTAATCTTTGGCGAGCGGGGGACGTTAGTCCCCTGATGACATGCGAATAATCAGGGGGCTAACGTCCCCCGCTCGCCAAACCTGATCGAGGTTTTCAATCCAGGATGAGGATCGGCATCACCTACGACTTGAAAGCGGATACCCCTCCTTCATCCGGCCTGCCCGACGACTTCCAGGAAGAATTCGACAGCCCCGTCACGATTGAGGCCATTGCCTCGGTGCTGCGCGGCCTCGGTCACGAACCTGTTTTGCTCGGCAATGGCCGGGAACTCTTGCAAAAACTCCTTTCAAGTCCGCCCGATTTCGTTTTCAACATCGCGGAAGGGCAGGGCATCAGCCGTTCGCGCGAGGCCTGGGCGCCGGCTGTTTTGGAAATGCTGAACATTCCGCATACTGGCTCAGATCCGCTCACACTGGCCGTCACCCTGGACAAGAGTTGTGCCAAGCGGCTGGCCCAGGCTGCCGGCATTGCCATTCCGAAAGGCGTTATCATTCCTCCGGGACAATCCGTTGCCTCCCTGCGACAATTCATTAAGTCGTCACATGGTGCCGTGCCTCTTCCGGCCATTCTTAAACCGGCATGGGAAGGATCCAGCAAGGGCATTCGCAATTGCTGCCTTGTTGATCGGCTAGAAGACATACCGGAAGTCGTGGAACAACTTCGCCGAGACCATCGTCAACCGGTCCTGATTGAAGAATTCATTGATGGCGACGAATTGACCGTGGGCGTCATTGGCAACGAGAACCCTCGTATCGTCGGCATCATGCGCGTCGTTCCCGCGCAAGCGACGAACCGATTCGTTTATAGCCTGGAGGTGAAACGCGATTACCTCCGCCAGGTGCGCTACGAGTGTCCGCCTGACTTGCCGCCTACCGTTCGATCCCGAGTCGAACACGCGACGCTGCAGATATTCCAGGCGCTTGAATGCCGTGATGTCGCTCGCGTTGATTTTCGACTGCGCGAAGGCATTCCTTACTTTCTTGAAGCCAACCCGCTGCCCGGCCTCAATCCCGAATCAAGCGACCTGGTGATCCTGGCGAAAGGATTTGGTTGGACCTATGCCCAGCTGATCGAGTCTATTTTTCAGGCAGCTGTTGACCGGTGTACCGACACGTTTGGCGAGCGGGGGACGTTAGTCCCCTGATGACTTGGGAATAATCAGGGGACTTATGTCCCCTGCTCGCCAAAGATGGTGTTTTTCGAGATTAGGTTGTGGCCAAGTGGAAGAAGTTCTGTTAACTTTCGGCCTAGCCCTGTCATCCCACAAGGCCGCCTTTGGAGCATGATGATTCCGAATGCGCGTACTCATTCTGTACAACGAGCCCATTCTCGCCAACTCCCATCCAGACGCTGACTCTGAATATGAGATCCATCACACCGTCGAGGAGGTTCAAAAAAACCTCCTGGAAGCCGGCCATGATGTTCGCCAACTTGGCGTCTGTCGCGATCCCAGCGTACTGCTCAATGGTTTGAATCAAGAGCAGCCGGACGTCGTATTCAACCTCTTCGAAGGTTTGGCCGACCACTACGAAACGGAAGCTCATGTCGCCGGTATCCTTGATTGGGTTGGCGTACCGTACACCGGCTGCCCGTTTCACACGCTGGCCATGGCCCGCAATAAGCCGCTGACCAAATATCTGCTGCAAGGGGCGGGATTGCCGACGCCCGGCTTTTTCGTGGTTCATGAGCTACCCATTCTCAAGTGCCCGCTTGAATTCCCGGTGATTGTCAAGCCGGCCGCGCAGGATGCCAGTGTGGGCCTCGATCAGGGCAGCGTCGTCACCAACATGGAAGATCTTGTCAAACGGTCTGCCCATTTGATTGAGAACTACGGTCCAGGGGTGCTCGTGGAAGAGTTTATTCGAGGTCGCGAACTGAACGTCGGCCTGGTCGAGATGCCGGACCTGCGCGTGCTGCCTATTTCCGAGATTCTCTTCGTGGACAAGGATCCGAATTATTGGCCGATTGTCACCTACGATGCCAAATGGAAGCCCGGATCGCGCGATTACGAATCCACGCCGCCTCTGTACCCGGCGCCCGTAGCGCCCCGTCTCGCCGAACGAATTGCCGACCTATCGCGAAAGGCTTTTCAATTGCTCGGTTGCCGTGACTACGCCCGCGTCGATTTCCGCGTGCGTCCCAACGGCAAGCCTTACATTCTCGAAGTGAATCCGAATCCGGATTTCAGTCCGTTGGCAGGCCTGGCCGGCGGCTTGCAGTCGGCAGGCGTGTCCCATGCTCAATTTACCCTGGAACTGGTGCAAGCCGCGCTCCTTCGTGGTCTGGAAGCCGGTCGGCTGAAGCCCGAAGCCCCCAATGAGAAGAAACCTAAACGGAAAAAGGCCAAGGAGCGCTAAAACGCGGGGCTCAAAACTGGGACCCTGTGGACCATCTCCCGACCCTGTGGACCAGGTGACAGCCCTCCGAGTCGGCAATAATTGGCTCTCAGGGCGGGTTGGGCGTTAAGCGCAGTCGTGGTCTTTGAAGGTCAGATGGCCTCATGCTATTGCAACTGGACCCTCTGGACCACCACATTGACCCAGAGGGTCAAGCTCCGACCCTCTGGGCCCGCACCAGTTGGTCCACAGGGTCAGAAGGTAGGCAGTTAAGGGCATCCCCTCTTTAGGGTCTCGCGGTGCCGAAGGTAGTTGTCGCAAAACTGGCAAGTCGCACACAATCCGCATTACTTAACCCAACTGGGTCCCATTCTCCTCCTCCCCCGACCCGATAGCGGCATATCTGTCCCTGAAATGGGGTAAGAATTGAGTGCCCGCATATTTCTCCTCAAGTCGATGGTCATTTCGCGGATCGGAGAGAAGAGTCATGAGCCGACGCACACTTATGGGATCGCGCATCCTCATTACGGGCGCTTCCCAGGGCATTGGCCGAGCATTGGCTGAGTTGGCAGTCGGGCAGGGCGCCTGGGTGCTGGCTGCCGCCCGTTCAGAGGACTTGCTCCAGGATCTTGCCGCCAAAATCCCTCCGCGAGGCGGCGTCCTCGAGACCGTTGAAGCCGACATAACCAATGAGGCGGATCGAGCCCACATTGTGGAAGCCGCTCAAGAACGCTTCGGCGGTCTGGATGTGTTGGTCAACAATGCCGGGATCGGCGCCACCGGCCATTTCGCCGAGGGGGATCCCGGCCACTTGCGGGCCATCATGGAGGTGAACTTCTTCGGCCTGGCGGAGTTGACGCGTGCCTGCATCCCTTTGCTGCGCGAAGGACGCCATCCCGCGATCGTCAACGTCTCCTCGATCGCCGGCAAACGCGGCATCCCCGCGCGCAGCGAATACTCAGCCAGCAAGTTTGCCGTCCAGGGTCTGAGCGATGCCCTTCGAGCGGAGTTAGCCAAAGACGGCATCGATGTAATCGTGGTCTGTCCCGGCCTGACTCAGACCAATTTTTCGCGGAATATGCTCGCCCAGCGCGCCCGCCTGAAAATGGATCACCTGCGCGGCATGACGGCCGAAGCCGTCGCGGCGGCCACGCTTCGTGCCCTGCAGCGCGGCAAAAAGGAGATCGTCCTTACTGCCCAGGGAAGGCTGGTGGTCTTTTTGAGCCGCTTTTTCCCGCGCTTGACCGACCGCATCGCCGCTCGTCGGGTGCGCGCGTTGTTCCGGACGGAAATTGCCGCCCGTCATCAACAACCACAAGACGCAGTTTCAGTTTAGTCCGGCGCCAGGGCGCGAATGGACTTATCCTGCCCGCAGATAGCGCGTTGCCTGCTTAAGCTTGTTCTTATGGGCACTTCGCGCTTGCGATTTGGCGGCGAGAAGGGGATTGATTGATAGACCTTGCCCCGCCGGCGGAAACTCCAAAGCCTGCTTTCGTAGCCGAGCCAAAATGCGCTTGAGGCGCAGGCTGATGTTTTGCCGGCTACATCCTGACTCCCGGGCGATTTCGCTAAGTTTTTGCCGCGCATGGCCGCGCAGACCAAACGCCTTATAACACAGCAGCCGTTCGGAAATGGCCAAATCGTCGGCCAATGCCAGCAACTTCGGCAGCCATTTCTCGCAGTCGACAGCGTGCGTATCCTTTTCCGGCAGCGGCGGGCAAACCTCTTCGGAAAGGCAACTCCAAGAGATACCCGACCGACTGGAGCCAGGAACGCGGATCAGGCTATTTCGGCGGGCCGCATGTAAAACAGCTCGGCGAATGACGACCCAGGCATAATGTCCGAACGTGACTTGTTTATCCGGATCGAATTTATCGGCGGCGTGGATGAGGGCCAGCAGCCCTGTTTGAATGGCATCGTCCGTATCCAGGAATCTCACTGCCGGATGGCGCCGGCGAAGGCTTTTGACCACCGCCAAGGCCAGGCCATAGTGGCTCAGGATAACAGCTTCGCGCGGGATTGTCCCATTTAGCATGCCGACGACTCCTTAAATCATATGCACGAAGGTCCGACGCCGAGAGCGCAGATTTGCCGGGTTCTAGTAGTTTACCGGTTAGGTGTTCGGAATCGCGAGCCTACCGAATTCGTTCCTGTGTCCGGCTAATGTTAATCCGGCGCTCCAGGAGGTCGGCCACATAGCGTTTGATCGAAGCTTTGGCAACCCCGATTTCGCTCAGCGCCCGGCAGAGAAAGGTCTATACGATGCCCACTGCCCTACTTGATGTCGGCTTCAGGAGCAACAACTCGCTTCGGCTCTTTGGTAACCGGATGTCGGTCGCGAGCTACTTCCGGCACTCGGCCCAGATTGACTTTCACTTCGGGCAATCCCAGGACAACGCGGGCCCGGTTCAGGGCATCGTCAATATGCGCTGTGACGTTTTCCCGTCCAAAATCCTTGTAATGTCCCGAACGCTCGACCACGATAAAGGGCTGGGTGTGAATTTCCGCCAAAATCAACAGGCTGCCTTCCCGTTCGCACTTGCGCCGCAAATCGAGCAAGGCATAAAGGCCCGTGGCATCCATCGCCGGAACATTGCGCATGCGCAAAATGAAGACCCTGGGTTTGCCCATAACCGTGCGCAGAACGTCTTTAACTTTATCGGCCACTCCGAAAAAGAATGGGCCGTTCACTTCAAAGACCTCGACTCCCTGCGGCACCACCTTCGAGCTGATTGCGTTGGGATCATCCGGCTCGCCGTTGGCCGCGTCCGTGAGTTCGCGCGTGACCACGGTCACGTTGGTGACATCCGCCATCCGCTTGATGAACAGGAACGCCGCCAGGACAAGGCCCACTTCGACGGCCACCGTTAAATCGAAGACCACCGTCAGCCCAAATGTGGTAAGTAGGACAAACGCGTCGGACCTCGGCGTTCGCAACAGATCGATAAACGTGTGCAGGTCGGCCATATGGTAACAGACCATGAACAAGACCGCCGCGAGCGCGCATAGCGGAACGTACGATGCCAAGGGGGCGAAAAAAAGCAGAATAGCCAACAGAGTCAAGGCATGGACTATCCCCGCCACCGGCGTGCGACCGCCTGTTTTGATGTTGGTGGCTGTTCGGGCGATGGCCCCGGTGGCGGGGATGCCGCCGAACAGCGGCGAGGCGATGTTCGCGATGCCCTGAGCCACTAACTCCAGATTGGATTTGTGCCGGGTGCCGATCATGCCGTCGGCCACAACGGCGGATAGAAGCGATTCAATCGCCGCCAAAATGGCAATCGTTGTTGCCGGCCCGATGAGGTCGCGGATGCGCTGAAGATCGAAAGCGGGCAATTCGGGGGCGGGAAGGGTTCGCGGAATCGCGCCGAACCGCGAGCCGATCGTTTCCACTTGGACATTGAATACCTGGACGATGACTGTCGCCATCACCATGGCAATCAGCGAGGCCGGCAAGCGGCGCGTGATCTTGGGCCACAACACCAGGACGCCCAAGCATAAAGCGCTGAGCCAAATCGTCGGACTCTTCGACGTTTCCAGCAAACCGATTTCGCCAATGCGCTGATAAAACGACTGCCATTTGCCGAGGAAATCCGCGGGAACGTCTTGGATCCGCAAGCCCAGCAGATCGTTGACTTGCGAGGAAAAAATAACGACTGCAATGCCGGCGGTGAACCCGCTTGTCACGGGATAGGGGATAAACTTCACCGCCGCCCCCAGCCGGCTCAGACCCATGATAATGAGGATGACGCCCGCCATCAGGTTGGCGATAACCAGTCCGTCATAGCCATACTTCGCGACGATGCCGTAAACGATGACGACGAACGCCCCGGTCGGCCCGCCGATCTGAACCCGGCTGCCTCCCAGCAGGGAAATCAGAAAGCCCGCGACGATCGCCGTGAAAATGCCGCGTTCCGGCGGCAGTCCGGAAGCAATGGCAAACGCCATCGCCAACGGCAGCGCCACCACGCCGACCACCAACCCGGCCACTATATCCGAATTGAACTGCTTCCACGAATAATCCTTCAAGCAAAGAATCGACTTGGGCACATACATGCCGGCCTATCCCCCTCATTGCGGATGGCAAACCAAGGTCGGCGGTCGGACTACGCTCCGCCGCTGCCAGCGCCCCGTCCCGGAGCCCCGCTTGGCATGACTTCGCAACCTACTTAGATTCCCCCAAACACTTGGGCACTATCTTAGGGCAACTGACCGCCATGAGCCGTCGCCTTATGAAGAATAGCCTTTTCGGACGTTCGATTAAGTGAATTCGCTGAGCCGCATTTATCAAAAAACCCGGAAAAGCGATAGGACAATGGTCGCAATTCCTGTGCGGGAATTAATTCCTGGCAACCCGCTTTGCCAAGTCCATCATGGTGGCCTGGCTAATTTGCCGAGAAAGCGGGTGTCTGGTATAGGGGATAAGCGCGAGGCAGTCCAAATGTTCCAGTCGCCTCGTTGCCAAGCTTGGAGCCGGGGAACGAGAAACTCCGTTTCATGACGTCTCATAACACACCCAGCCGTCTTTTTGCAGAATCATGCAGGCGCCCATGTTGACGGTTTGTTACCTTGGCGCTTGCAGAGGGAAAGCTAAGACAATCGCATGGATGCATTCAAATTGCGCCGCGAGATTAAAAAGGCTGTTGACGACCTGCCGCCTGAACAACTTGAGTCGCTAGCCGATTACGTGCACTTTCTGACCCGGCCATCTTTGGCCCGGCGGCTGGAAGCGGCGGAAAAGGCTATCACATCAGGTCAGGGACTTAATTGGCGCAAGGTCCGGTCGGATGTTTGAGGTCATGCTGTCGCCAGAGGTTCAGACCTTCTTCGCGGCTGCCGACCGGCCGTTGGCGCGAAAGCTTGCCCGCTGTTTTGTGTAGTTGGAGCGCGAGCCGCGCCGGCACAATAACGTCAAGCGACTGTCGGGCAAACTCACCGGCCATTACCGTTACCGCATTGGGGATTGGCGCGTCATTTATCGGATCGAAAACAGGGCAAATCGCGTGTTGGTGCTTTCTATCGCCCATCGCCGCGAAGTATATGAGTAATGCCAAATCGCCGACGCCCTCGCTTGGCTTCAACTCATTTCACCTCGTTGCCAGGCTCCGGCCTCGGAACGCACTGCCCAAGAGGCTCTGTCTCTCCTCCTTTCCTAGGCAACCGGCGATTAAGAAGTGCTATCTTGCCGAAACGAGGCGAAGACTCGCGGCGATACATTCCCAGGCCGGAGCCTGGGAATGAGAGTATGCAAAGTCGAGGACGATCACTTTCATTTCTTCCAGAGATCATTCTTGACTTCCCCTATCCCTCTAATTGACAATCAAGCGAACTCGCACAGGCCTCATTTCTTGGCAACGTTTGCCCAAGCCCGGCTCGTTTCCGTGTCTCTCAAAGGAGAGAGGTGCATGGTCGGAATCCTGCAATGGTTGGCGGACGCCCGTAACGGCGACTATCAGGCGTGGGAAAAACTGCATCGCTCCTTGCAGCCTTATCTCTTGAATCAAGCCCAACGGGCATTGGGACCTGATTGGCCCGAGCGCAGCGTTCAGGATCTCATACAGGAAACCTGGCTGCGCGCGATGAAAAAGCTCAATGAATTCAGAGGCGGGCCGGACGATCGCCAGACGGCGGCCTTGCTTCGGAGCTGGCTCAAGAAAATCATGCGGAATTTACACGTCAATGTCATTCGTGACAATGGGGCCGGCAAACGAAAACCTCGGGCTGCCTTTGTCTGTGTGGGCGCCGGCGCTGCAAATGACTCGTCCAACGGGTTCACCCATGATGTCCCGGCTCGCGATTTAACGGCGAGCAAAGCTCTGAGCCTGACGGAAGAACAGGCACGCGTGCGCAGCGCCCTGGCTAAGTTGCCGAACCTGGAACGCGAAGTCGTCCACTTGTACGTTGTGGACAGCGTTTCCATGCCCGACATCGCGACGCACCTGGGGCTCACTTACGACGTGGTTCGCTACCGCAAAGACGAAGGTCTCCGCATTCTGGGAGAGCTTTTAAGTGAGTCGCCATGAGCCAGCCTCCTCGACCGCTCGCATCGCAGCCGCCCACGGAAGACACCCGGGAACACCAGATCCAGGCCATTCTCGATGAATTCCTCCAGCAGCACAGAGCCGGCGAGTCCCTCGACCCCTACGACGTAATGCAGGCCCACCCACATTTGGCGGCCGATCTGGAGCCGCGTTTGGAGGCCATGGACCGCCTTCTACACCTGGGTCCGCTCCTTGAAGAGGCTCTTTCGGATGGCTCCAGCGCCCAGGAGCCATCTGTCGCCTCCGCCCCCTTGCCCTCTCGGATCGGCTGCTACGAGATCCGCGCCCGGTTAGGCGTCGGCGCTTCGGCCACGGTCTATCGAGGCTTTGATCCGCGCCTCAATCGCGAGGTCGCCGTCAAGGTCCTGCACCCCGGCCACCAGATCAATCCCCACTTCGAGGAACGTTTCGCCCGCGACGCTCGCTTTGCCGCGGACCTGCAACACGCTCACATCGTACAAATCTTCGAAATCGGCGATCACGAAGGCCGGCCCTTCATAGCCCTGCAACTGATCCGCGGCGAGACCCTGGAAGACCGCATCAAGCAAGCCAACGGCCAGGCTCTCGATTTCCACGAGTCGGCCGAAATCGTTCGCCTGGTCGCCGCCGCCCTCGATCACGCCCACCGGCGCGGGATCATCCACCGCGATGTCAAACCGTCCAACATCCTCCTAGATGACCAAGGCGAGCCGCACCTGACCGATTTCGGCCTGGCCCGCAAGCTGGAAGGTGAGATAGCGCTAACCATGCAGGGCCAGATATTGGGCACGCCCGCCTATCTGTCGCCCGAACAGGCCGATGGCAATTCCAAAGAAGTGGATGGCCGAAGCGACGTTTACGCCCTTGGCGTGATCCTTTTTCGTCTGCTCACCGGCCGGCTGCCGTTCGAATCCAATTCACTCGAATCGTTGATCCGGCAAAAACTGACGTCTGACCCACCCGGACCGCGCCAGTTCAGTCCGGCCGTGCCGCGCGACCTCGATACCATCTGTCACAAAGCTCTGGAACGCCTGCCCAATGACCGTTTCGCCTCCGCCGGCGAAATGGCCGACGAGCTATGGCGCTGGCTGGACGGCGAACCGATCAGGAGCCGGCCGCTTAGCTGTCGGGAACGGCTGAAACGCTGGATGCGCCGGAACCGGCTGGCTGCCAAGGTAACGGCCGCGGCGGCAGCACTTCTTCTCCTAGTCGGCGGTACGCTTGGAGCATTGCTTTTCGAGAAGCACCAGCAAGTCCGCGACAATGAGATTCGCAGTATTACAGAAGCACGGACACGCGCTGAGGTCGAGGTCCGGGGACTCCTGCTAACGGCCCGAACGCGCATGGGCATTCCGACCTATGGAAGACGAACCGAGGCCCAGGAAGCCTTGCTCGCCGCCAAAGACGCTCGCCAGCTCATCGTAGCCGGTCCCGAGCGCGACAAACTCGACCTGGAACTCCGCTCCACGTTTGCCGAAACCTTAAAACTACCCGATATCAGTCTGACTGATACCCTGGAATTACCCAAGGTTCGATTCCGTCTTCGGCCTTTGGCATTGCGCTCCGATGGCAAGGCCATCGCCATTGCTGGTCGCGGCAGGCCCATCCTTTGGGAACGTGGCCATAAACTGGAAGAAATTAAGGAAAAAGACGGCAATCAACGATTGGCATACAGTCCCGACGGGCGGTACCTGGCGTTTGCTCCGGCAAGCAACGGGCTGCAAATCTGGAATAGCGATCTGACGCGAGTTCTCGGTGAGTTGCCGCCGGGGGGGAAAATCCCCATCCTGGCGGTCGGGTTCGTTCCCGATGGCAAGTCCCTGTGGGCCTGCCGCGCCGACGGCAGCGTCTCTTCCTTTTCACTTCCCGCGCTGGACAAGCGGGATGCAGATTGGAAAACTCCCGACCGCCCTCAGCCAATCCGCGTGGCTGCTTTTAGCCCGGATGCTTCGCGACTCGCCCTAGGTGACAACAAGGGCGAAGTCGTGATTTACGAAAGGACTGGCTCTACCTTTCGCCATCGCCCTTCCACGCCAGGCTCAGCGATCCTGGCCTTAGCCTGGTCGCCGGCCCAGGATGAGAGTCTGCTCGCCGTCGGCAGTATGGATGGTGAGGTCCGTCTCTGGGCGACAACCAAGGACGATTCTTGGCGGTCTTTGCCCTCCATGAGCAATCCGGTTCTTACGCTCTCGTTTTACCCCAATGGCCGCTTGCTGGCGGCCGGATCCTACGAAACTCAAGGGAAAATCTGGGACGTGACCACGAGTGAGCAGGTCTTGACCACGCCATCCGCGCCCATGGGCTTTTCCAAGGATGGCCAAACCTTGGGACTTTGCAGCGATAAGAGTGTCGACTTTTGCAATCTGATCTTGCCGCGAACCATCCAAACCTTCGGCGCCCGCAACGCCAAGATCGAACATATTGCTTGGTCGCGCGACCATCGCCGCTTCGTTTGCATTGATAGCCGTTATCACGTTTTCGTGTGGGACGCCGTGGACGGCCGCCTTGTGGATGATTTCCCAGGCAAGTCACCGCCGGCGGAGGACGATTTTTACGCCGACAATGCCGCCGTCGCCATTAGCGACGACGGCAACCGTGTTGCCTATGGCAGCGGTGGCGAGCAAAAGGCGTGGGCACAATTGCGCGACGTGACGGGCCACAACACAATCGGTACTTGGGAACTCCCGGGCGCGTTCGAGAAACTTGCGTGCACGGAGGGCAACCGCTTCACTCTTGTACGCGAGGAAAAAGAGGACCGGCAAGAGTTCCAAGGTGATACCAAAGCGTGGCCATTGCAAACGGTCGTCTATGATTTCACCGACGCAATGCCCCGCAAGCGCGAAAAACCAATCCGCCTTAGTCGAGAAGGCGATTATCGCCGTCTCTTCGGCCACGGCCTGACTCCCGACGGCCGATACTTCTCTTGGATCGGCCCCAGAGACACAAAAGGCGATTACCGCGTTGAAGTCATTGACGTGGCAAACGCCAAGTTAATCACCCGCGTTTTCGTGGCCAAAAACCAGGTGAAAGGTGATCCAACCGCCCTACTTGACCCGACCGGCCGCCACCTATGGATGATCCTTGACTACCCTGATGTCTATCATTTCGATCTGAATAATCCGGAGCAAAAGGAGGAAGTAACTTGGTGGCCAGTGGAATCTTCGGAAAAGTCAGGTTTGCAGGTTGAACTTTGCAAAGTCCGGGGTACTAAGAATTCGAGTCACTATCTTCACCCCATCAACAATGACGATCCCTGGCTCGAAATAACCAATTCCGACTCAAGCCACCTTAGGGAGCCGCATTTCAGCCTCGACGGCCGCCGCCTCGCCTGGGGCAGCGACAACGGCCTCCTCACGGTCGTGGACATTGAAAAGCTTCGCGAGGAGATCGCTGCGTTCGACCAGCGGCTCCAGGAAGAATGATTCGATAAATCATTTTTCTTCTTTCCCCACCTCGACGCAGAATCCGTGTCTTTAACCAAGGGAGATTTGCAACCTTGGCTCATGCCAACGTTGGCCGGGTCATTTCCAACGAGGACTGGAGTGCGATCATGAAGCGATTTGTTATAGGATTGGCTGGTCTGGCAGTACTAACGGGGGCGGCCGGAGAAATAAATGCGGGCATCATTTATCCGGTCAACAACGGCTTTGAAGTGCCGAACTTGGGCGCAAGCACTTTTTTTGCCTTTGCCTATCGCCCCGCCGCCCCTGGTTGGACATTTACAGGCAGCACCGGAATTGCCGCTAACGGGAGCGGGTTTACCGTGGTTGGCGCCACGAACGGCAACCATGACGGCACCACTAGCACGTCCGGTCAAGCCGCATTTATCCAGGCTTTCGCCGGTTCTGGTTTCACTTCCAATTTCATCTCGCAAAGCCTGAGCGGTTTTAGTAGCGGATTTGCATCCGTGACCTTTTCCATTGAGCAGCGAACAACGATTGGCAACAATCCCATTGACGTGAAGCTCGATAGCCAGGATCTGGGCACCTACCTTGCCAGCAGTTCATCCTCCTTCAACACAATCACTACTCCTTTGGTTGCTGTGACTGCAGGCAGTCACACTCTTTACTTCATTAGCACAAACAATGCTGGAGTCGACGTTACCCAGTTTATCGACAACGTAAGCGTGACGAATAATGTTGCTGGCGCCGTGCCTGAACCGGCCAGCCTAACGTTATTCGGCCTCGCTTCCATGAGCCTCCTCGGCTACGGCTGGCGACGGCGCAAGGCAGCCGCGTAGCAAATAACGTTTTGTGTGCCCGCTCCGGGGCCACCCACGGGGGTGGCCTTTTTGCTAGGGTCGATGGCTAATTCTTCTGGAAATGCGGTATAATTCGACAATGGGAGCCCCGCAAGGTCGCTCCCGCACGGATGATTCTGCAAGCGATCTATAACTGTGAGGCATGAGGAACGCATGGCACATTCTCCGGAAAATGCCGATACCCTGAACAATTTCACCACCAATCCAATTCCGTTTCTCGAGAAGTTGCGCCAGAGCGGTGAGCCTCTGCTGCTCACCGTAAATGGCCAGGCGGAAGTGGTAGTGCAAGACGCCGTTTCCTATCAGCGTTTTTTGGATTCCCTGAATCATCTAGAAACCCTGGCCGCGGTCAAGGAGGGCTTACAAGATGTGGCCGCTGGCCGCACTCGACCGATGCGGGAAGCCCTGAAAGAACTGGCTCGCAAGCATAATATCCCATCGGAACCGGACGCGTAACCGATGTCTTATGCTGTTCACATTACAGCGCGGGCGCTCGCCGACGTTGAAAAGGCCCTGAATTGGCTGGAAAGGCAATCGCCTCAAAGCGCGGCCCGTTGGCACGCGCGACTCTTGGAAAAGGTGGCCACGCTGGAAACTTTTCCCGAGCGCTGTGCCCTTGCCGCTGAACCTGAGGATTTGGGCATCGAACTGCATGAATTGCTTTTCGGCAAGCGCCAAGGAGTGTACCGCATTCTCTTTACAATCGAGGCTCAAACAGTAAACGTCTTGCATATTCGCCATGCATCGCGAGACCGGGTCGAACAAGAAGACCTGTAAGGCAAACAAAGGAGACACGGACGGACTCGTTGGATTGCTTTGGCGATAATCGTTATCTGCCAGCCTAACCCTTGTCGCTCCCTGTTCCCTATGCCTCCTCGGCTATGGCTGGCGCGGCGCAAGGTAGTCGCGTAACAAATAACGTTGTGCGTGCCCGCACCGGGGGCCACCCATTGGGGTGGCCTTTTTGCTTGGGTCGATGGCTAATTCTTCTGGGAATGGACCAAGTGATGACACTATTTGCCCGAGGGCACCTGGCCAACAGGCTGCCGCGTCATTGACGCTCAAAGCTGCTCAATGGAGCGGCGCCGGAGGGGTGGGGTTCCACTCATTTCAACGAATTTTCGCGCTCGCCATGAAGTGCGCATTAATAATTGCTACTAGGCAAGGTCGATTGATGACCGTTCGACCACCCGTCGGAGAGAGAAACAAACAGGGGACGCGGACCGTTTCATCTTGCAAGCAGAGAGTGAGAACGAGGGAACACCGGCCACCCAAGTAACGGGGACTGGTCGTGAAACGAAACAAATTCGGGGCAACTCCGACTTCTGAGTATACCCCGGAAGGGGTTTAATACAGTAAGACCGTTACGGTAGCCGGACCCTGTGGACCAGGTTTCGACCCTGTGGATCACCTTACCACCCTCTGGACCAACAAAAAGGGTCTCCAGGGTGGGTTGGGCGGTAAGCGCTGTCGGCGTCTTTGGAGGTCAGAAGGACTCGCGCTTTTGCAGCTGGACCCTCTTGATCACCACTTTGACCCTGAGGGTCAGGCACCGACCCTCTGGGTCCGCACCAATTGAGCCAGAGGGTGATCAATTATTGAACAGCCCTAAATGCTTTCCATTTCTTTCCACGGGGGGTCAGGCGAAATGGAGAGAACCAAATGGGAGTGAGAAATAGAACGAAAACCAAAGGGCCAACAGGGAGCAGAACGGCTCGCTGAGGCGCACCAAACCGCTTGCCAGCCTACCGGGAAAGGGGCCAGTCGCCCGCTGGCAAGTGGGGGCGTCTGAGGGGGGTACGGAAACGAACTTTCCTAACTTCCACAGCAACCAGGGCTTCCGCCAACAAAGTTCGTTTCCGCTCGGATAAACGAGCAAGGGAAACGAATCCAAATCGGCATTCAATTTGCAATATTTGCCAATCTGGCTGGTTTTGTGTCTGGCGCAGGAAGCCAGTATTGGAAATCTATTTCCCATTTAAGCGCGAGGAGGTAACCGATGCGCTCGCTAATCCTGTCCGCGGTTCTGGCCATTACATCGCTAGGTTTGGTGGGCTTGACGCCGTCATCGGCAGAGGCCGCCCGTCCTTGGCGTTGGGGAGGTTATTATCCGGGTTACAGTGGTTACTACTACACCCCCGGCTATTACTCCTATTACACCCCGAGCTATTCGTACGTACCCAGTTACAGCTCGTATTACGTGCCGAGCTACAGCTACTACAGCGCCCCTGCTTACAGCAGCTACTATTACCCAGGCTACCGGTCGTACTACCCCTCGACTGTTTACTATCCGACGCCTGGAATCACGACCTTTTCGGCATACCCGTCCACCTATTACTATCCGTGATGAATCGGCGCCCTCCTGACAACCAGGGCGGCAGGCCGGAATCGCTTCTGGTCTGCCACCCGGGTCTGTTGGGGTTCTTCATGGTGGGTCGCCTTCTGACCGAGCTTCCTGGAAGGTTTGTTGCTTTTCCACGGTCTTGAACAGGTCCATCAGTGTCTCAAGACTTACCGGCTTGACGTAGTAGTGGTCGAACCCCGTTTGCTGCTGACGCTGCCGGTCTGCTTCACTGGGTGTGTACCCCGTCAAGGCACACAGCATCACCGTCTTGAATTCCGGCATCTCCCGCAAGCGCTGGGCGACCTGATAGCCGTCCATCCCCGGCAAGCCGATGTCCAACAGCACGACGTCAGGCCGGGAAGCCGAGGCCATTTTCAGTGCCGTCGGGCCGGTGCGAGCCACTTGCACGTCATGGCCGTACAGCCGCAGTAAGAGGTTCAAGCTGTCGGCAGAATCGACATTGTCTTCCACGACGAGGATTCGCAGGGGCCTTCCGGCATTCTCGCCCCGCTCCAGCACGGTCTTCGCACCTTGCCCTGGCGTGGCTGACACAACCGGCAACTTTACCGTGAACTCGCTACCCTGGCCAAGTCCGCCGCTCCGTGCTTGCACCCTTCCTTCCTGCATTTCCACGAGGGTACGCACTAGCGCCAGCCCGATTCCCAGCCCCCCGTGCGACCGGTTGAGTCCGCCGTCCACCTGGGCGAACAGATCAAAGATGCGAGGCAGCATCTCCGGGGCAATGCCCACGCCGTTATCCCGCACCCGTATCACCGCTTCGGCCCCTTCCTGGTAGAGACTCATCCGAATGAGTCCACCGGCATCGGTGTATTTTGCCGCATTGTTTAGCAAGTTGACGACGATCTGCTCCAGCCGTGCCGGGTCCGCTTCCACCCAAACCGGACCGGTCGGAAGTGACACGGAAAAGTCGTGCTTGCGTGCGTCCATGAGGGGGCGGGCACTCTCGGCGGCGCGGTTGGCGACGACACGCAATTCGACCTTTTCTTTGGTAAGCCGCAGTTTGCCCTTGGTAATGCGGCTGATGTCCAGCAGGTCGTCCACGAGCCGCACCATCTGCACTACCTGGCGGTTGATAATGTTCCCGGCCTGCTCGATGATCGGGTCGTTGGTCCTCATCCGGCGCAGGATGTGCAGGGCGTTGAGAATAGGCGAGAGGGGGTTGCGCAGTTCATGGGACAGCAAGGCCATGAATTCTTCCTTGCCGCGGTTTGCTTCGGCCAAGTCGTCGGCCCGCTGCTTTTGGGCGTCCTGCGCCTGACTTTCCGTGAGGTCATGCATCACCCGGGCAAAGGACCGGACCTGTTTATGCTCGTCCCGAAGGGGCGTGACGGTGGCCCGGCACCAAAACCGTGTGCCGTCCTTGCGAACTTGCCAGCGAACACTGTCTGCTCGGCCGTTCTCCAGCGCCCTCTTGAGTTCATGCTCCGGCTGGCCGGTGAGAACATCCTCGGGCGAGAAAAGGCGGGAAAAGTGCTGTCCGATGATTTCGTTCGACTGGTAGCCGAAAAGGCGTTCCGCTCCAGGGTTCCAACAAAGCAGACGTCCGTCTTGTCCGAGCAGGAAGATGGCGTACTCCATCGCATCGGCTGCCAGCAGATCGAAGCTCTCGCCCAATTGTTGCGGCGAGAGGTTGTTCCGGTAGTCTTGGTTCATGGCTCCGCCTTTCCTTGTGTCGTTTACAACGCCGAAGCGGCTTTATTGCAGGCAATCGACCGGATTCACCACCATCAAACGCAAAAAGCCGACCGCGTGGAACGCCTTTGTAGTGGTTCCACGCGGTCGGCTTACTCTCTAACCAGCCCCCGCCTGACGGAGGTTGCCGTTCATTTAGTCTGCCGACATGCCTAGCGAACGGATTATCATCCGGTTTTTCTCCGCGGGACGCAAGGTCATTATTGACAATCTTTTGCTGCTCAGCGGAATACAACAGCTGGGATTTGAGAGGGTGGTGCGCCAGGAGTCATGCGAAACAGCCAAGATGACCGTGAAAAGGATGTCGGGGCAGTCCTCCTAGAACCTGGAGCCATCCGGCCCGAAGAAGTCAGCCCATTTCCGATCGCCCCCTCGCCGCCAATCCCTAGCCCGTCCTTCCGAACCCCACCAGCGCGATATCGTCGGACTGGTCACGACCGGCAGCGAATTCCTTGACGACCCGGACGACCCGCTCCCCAAGCGCCCTAGGTGAGTATGCCTCCCCCTGAACGGCGGCATAAAGCCCCTTCGTTTGCAACTGGACGTTGTTGACATCCATTGCCTCGGTGACTCCGTCGGTAAACGCCAGGAAGCAATCGCCCGGCCCCAGGGAGATCTGGCATGGGGCGTATTCGAAGCCGTTGAGGACGCCGATGGGAAATCCGGTCCTCTCATTGCTGATCGCCTCTTCCAGGGTGCGCGTGGCTTGATGGTAGATTAGAGGAGACGGATGGCCGGCGTTGACCAGCGTCACCGTATGGCTTCCGGGGTCGAGGATGGCCGCCACCAGGGTCACGAACCGATCCGCGAATCCGGACTGGTTCATCAAGGAGTTGAGTTTGGTAATGGCGACGGCAGGGTCTGGCTCCGTTAGCATGCAGAACCGGGCATCCGCGCTAAGCTTGGCCATGAGGAGGGCTGCCACCACGCCCTTGCCGGCCACGTCGCCCAACAGGACGGCCATTCGCTGTCCCGATAGCGAGATGAAGTCGTAGTAATCGCCGCCAACCTCGAAGGCCGACTCGTAGTGGCAGAAAAACTCGTAGCCGGGGACTTCGGGCATTCGCCGCGGCAGGAATCCTCGCTGCACGCCGCGGGCCAACTCCAGGTCGAGCTTGAGCCGCTCACGGGCCAGTTCCAGATGCCGGCTGTATTCCTCCAGCTCGATTTGCAGACGGCGGAGCTTCAGGTGCGTCTCGACGCGGGCATGCAACTCTTCCATCTGAAACGGCTTGGTGAGGTAATCCACCCCGCCAATGGCGAACGCTTTCACCTTGTCCAAGGGTTCGGTGAGAGCGCTGATGAAGATGATGGGAATTCCCTTGAGATTGTCATCCGCTTTGAGTTGTTCGCACACTTCGTAGCCGTTCATCTCCGGCATATTGATGTCCAGCAGGATCAGGTCCGGGGGATCGCGCTGCGCCGCCAGCAGCGCCAGCTTGCCGCTGGGCGCCGGGCGGACTTTATACCCGCGGTCCTTGAGCATGCCGGCCAGCACCTGGAGATTGGCGGGGGTGTCGTCCACTACCAATATGCTGGCGAGGTGACCGGCGCCACTTTTCGGCGTCTCCGGATTCAATGGGGACTCCCGACGAGACTTATGGGACCCAAGTTTGGTTGTGGCGGTCCATCGTTAGTCAGTGAAGTGATGAAACGGTGGTACTCCTTGGTCTTTAGGAATCGCCCGAAGCTCCAAAGCGCCCGGTCCACCTGCCGGCGGTTACAGTCCTCAAAGCGGTCGAAGAATGGACGGAAGACCTCTAGGTAGTTGCGGACTTTCGTCGGGTTGTCGGCCGGGATTTCGGCCGGGGTTTCGTGATCGGGCCGCTTCCGTAAGAATGCCATTGCCCGGTGAACGTGCTGGTCGTAGATCGGGAAGTGCCGGTGGTGTTGTAAGTGCAGCCAGAAGATGCGCCAGATCGCCCCACCGCGCCGGTTAAGGAACTCCGCCAGCGCGTCCGCGTTGGCATCGGCTCCGATGCGCTCTTCGGGGGAGAAGTAGCGGCGGATTGTCTGGGTCTTGGCTGCCGAGAGGGGCGTCCCATTCTTCCATTCAAACCATTTCTCGATCAGATCTTTGGTTAGGGGCTGGCCAATATTCTTTCGATAGAAGTTTTCGTCGTAGCCGGAATACAACTGTTCCCAGAAACCCACAAAGTCCTTAGGCTTGACATGCTTGATACCCAGGACCGGCCAACTGATCGCGTCCATTGCTATTACCTCAACGAAAAGCCGTAAAAATGGGTTCGACCGGGCCTAATAAATCAAGAAGTTTTTGGTATTGGAAGCCTTCGGCCAGGCGGCGCAGCCCCTGAGCAATGAGGGGATCGCGGGCTTCAACCTCCTGGATCTTTGTCAGCAGCTGGTCTAGATCCGCCGTGATAACAGCTTCACGCATCGGGTCGATGAGGTCTTGCGGCCAGTCCTTCAGGGATTCGGGTGTGAGTTCGGCCGCTTCCTCCTGGGATGCGACCGCGGGATCCGCGGCGTATATGTACTCTACCCCCGTGTGCGTATGAATCTTCTGGAACAGGTCGACTTCCCTGAACGGCTTGCCGATAAAATCGTCGGCGCCAATCGCTATCAAGTCCTGGCGGTTCTCATCCATCGCACTGGCCGTCACGGCGATAATCTTGAGTTCCATGCCGCCGGCCATGGCCCGGATCCGGCGGATCGCCTCACGGCCGTCCATCACCGGCATACGGAAATCCATTAGGATCAGTTGGGGCCGCCACTGCTCAAACTCCTGGACGGCTTCCGCTCCATTGGTTGCCAGCCGGATCGCGAAACCGACGGGGCCTAAGAGCTGGGACAGCAGCTGGCGGTTATCCTCGATGTCGTCGGCAATCAGCACCCGGCACTCCCCCTGTCCGGGCTGGAGCCTCAGGACATGCCGGGGTTTGTCTTTGAGTTGAACCGCCTGAGCTTCCCCCTTTTTCAAAGGCATCTCAATTATGAAAACGCTGCCTTTGCCAACCTGGCTGGTCACCGTGATGGCGCCACCCATCAGGCGAACGAATTCCCGGCTGATCGCCAAGCCCAGCCCCGTACCGGTGCCCGCCTGTTGCCCCGTCTTGGTCTGCTCGAATTGCCTGAATAACTTGTCTTGGTCGTCCGCCGAAATGCCCGGGCCGGTGTCCTCGATCTCGACCCGGAGAAGAGGCCCGTTGGCGCCGTGGCGGTCCGCGCGCACACGTAACGCGATAGTGCCCTGCTCGGTAAACTTGACGGCGTTGCCGAGGACGTTAATGAAGACCTGACGCAACTTATTGATATCGGTCACGATGTATTGGGGCACGTCGCCGATCATCTCCACCGAAAAGGATAGATTTTTCTCATCCGTGCGGACGCGGAACATCATCTCCAGGTCTTTGAGCAGGACGAGCAGGTCGAACGTGGAGAGGTTCAGGGTCGTGCGGCCGGCTTCGATCTTGGACATCTCCAGGATGTCGTTGATCAGGGCCAGTAGATGTTCTCCGCTCCGGTTGATGGTTCCCAGGTACTGGCATTGTTGGGGGGTCAGGCCCGGGTCTCTCTGCATCAGCTGGGAGAATCCGAGGATGGCGTTCATGGGGGTGCGGATTTCGTGCGACATGTTGGCCAGGAAGACGCTCTTGGCGCGGTTGGCTTGCTGCAACGATTGTTCGTAACGCTTGCGTTCGGTGACGTCGCGTGCGGCGGCGAAGACGCCCTGCAACTTCCGGTCGCGGTCGTGAAAGGTAGTCGCGTTGTAGGACACCACGGTTTCCTTGCCGTCCCTGGCGCGCGCGGTGAGTTCGTAATCGGTGACTTTGCCTTCGCCCAGCACCAGCTTGATGGCCGCCTCGGCTCGCTCCGGGTTGGTGAAGTAGCCCTTGAACGGTGCGCCGATCAGCTCGTCGCGCGTGCATCCGGTGAGCGCCTCCATCTGCTTGTTAACGTCGGTGATGATGCCGCGCGGATCGGTGGCTATAAGGGCATCAATGTTGGATTCAATAAGTGAGCGCGTGTAGAATTGCTGATCGCGCACGCGCTGATCGAGCAGCATGCGCTCGGCTTCCACCTGTTTGCGCGCGGTATTGTCGGTGCCGATCAGCAAATAACCGATGATTGCGTTTTGATCGTCGCGCAGCGCCGTGACCGATACGATGGCCGGAAAGCGGCTATTATCCTTGCGGATGTAGGTCAATTCGTAGATGTCCTCTATCCCACGGGACGCCTTGAAAACCAATGCCTCAAAGCCCGGCGTGATCGTGGTCCCAAGCTCGGCGCTCAAGGCTTTGGCGCGCGCAATCACTTCCTGCGGGTCGGAAATGTCGGCCGGCGTGATCCTGTCGACCACCTCGATGGCCGCGTAGCCCAGCATGCGCTCGGCGCCGACGTTGAAGATTTGAATGACGCCCTTCTCGTCGGTGGCGATGCTCGAGAAGTTGGCGCTGTTGAAAATGGCGTTCTGCAAGGCGCCTGCCTTGAGCAACGCCTCTTCTGCCTGCTTGCGCGCGGTATTATCGGTGCCAATTAACAGATAGCCGATGATTGCATTTTGATCGTCGCGCAGCGCCGTGACCGAGACGACTGCCGGAAAACGGCTGCCGTCCTTGCGGATGTAAGTCAGCTCGTAGATGTCTTCGATCCCGCGCGCGGCCTTGAAGACCAGCGCCTCGAAGCCCGGCGTGATCGTGGTCCCAAGCTCGGCGCTCAAGGCTTTGGCGCGTGCAATCACTTCCTGCGGATCGGAAATATCGGCGGGGGTAATTTTGTTCATCACCTCGGCGGCCGTATAGCCCAGCATGCGCTCGGCGCCGACGTTGAAGATTTGAATGACCCCCTTCTCGTCGGTGGCGATGCTCGAGAAGTTGGCGCTATTGAAAATCGCACTCTGCAACGCCCCGGCTTTGAGCAGCGCTTCTTCCGCGCGCTTGCGCGCGGTCACGTCTTCCATGGCCAGAACCAGCAACTCGCCGTGGCGGCCCGCCTGAAGTTTGCGGGCATTGAGCAGCATCACCCTGCGCCCGATGACGGGGAAGGTATGCTCCAGCTCAAAGTCGTTGAAGACCGAACTCTTGGGGACGATGTCTTCGAGCAGTCTCCGCAAATCGGGGATGTCCCACTGGCCGTTGCCCAACTCGTAAATGAGCCGGTCCACCGTCTCTTCGGCGGAGACTTGAAAGGTTTGATAGAAAGCGCGGTTGGCGGACCGGACGCGCAAGGTGGCGTCGAGAATCAACAGGGGTTCGCGCACCGTATCGACGATGTTTTGGGCGTAGTCCTGAATATCTTCGACCAGTGGCTCGGTTTTCATCCGAAACCGCCTCCGGTTCGTTTCTCGACGCTCGCCGAACCCGCCTCGGCCGGAATCACGACTTCCAGGTGAAAGCTATGGTGTAGGCGCCACGCAGGGGGAATCTTCTCGCTGCACATTTCCTCAACCTGCCGCCGGGCCGGCTGTGAAACCAGACAACATCCGATAACCAGAATGCCGACCCGGTCAGCCTTAGTGGTTGATTCGGCGCCTGGCCATAATAAGCCCCACGCCGAAAAGGACGACTGCCCCAGCCCCTGCTGCCACCCATCTCCAAGGAAACGAATCGGGCGCAACATTTACCGCCAGACGGTTGCTCGGGGTGGGAGGTGTTTAGGCAACCCCCGCTGGTTCTCCGCTAAGTCCAAGCTCTATAGCGATTCGCTCCACATCTTTGGGATCAACCGTCCAAGAGGCGGATTGAGCGTCGTTCCGTACCAACCGGAGTTCCTTGACCTCGGCCTTATCACCGTTCTCAACATCGAGCACGATTTTCCCCCGCAAGATCGCGCGGAGTGGATCGGCGGGATCCGGTGTGATCTCCACTCCCTCTTGGGGCTGGAGCTGGGTAGTGCTGCAGTACCACCAGACGGCTGCCGGAGGCGAGGAGCCGATCTCGGAGTATTGACCATGCAGGTAGACGCGGCCGTCCACCGTAATGGTGATATTACCCGTACGGTTCGCTAACGCGGCGGAAGGAAGCAAGACGAGCGAAGCGAATGAAAGAACCAGGAGCGCTACTACGCCAGATACTTTGTGGTTCATTGACTAACTCCAAAATGCGCTTCTCTTCCGCCGACCACTGACTACACCAGGCCGCTAGACGCCAACGATTTGTCAGCCTTGATCCATGATAGGTCCGGCTGTTCAAACAGACCCGTCGAAGATTGCAGCTTGAATTCCAAGGATGAAAGCAGCTACGCCCAGAGTGATAAGAGCCCCTCCTATTGATTGGGCCCAAAGGAAGAGCCTCCGGACGAAGGACCTGCAGGACTCCACCGGTAAAAAGAAGATACCACGTTAGCGCACCGCGGAATACTAAAGAACTTCCGGTCATTTATTTCGGCAAAAGCTCGGAGACACGCAGCCGACTCGTCGCTTTCTTCGGCGTCCTGCCCATCGAGATAGAGATGGTTAATCAGTCTAATTAGATAATTATTCTAATTGTATAGATTTAATCGCTTTACTGCCGTTGTTCCCGTATAATACCGCTGGTGGGTTTGCACAGTGCCCAAGAAGCTGCTCGGGTAGGCCCTTCGCTTCCCCCGCACAAGCAACGAGATCCAATTCTTTTCGATTTAAAGACACAAAGAAGGACGCGGGAACGAAAGCGGTCAACACGGCTGCTCGCGTCAAGGGGACTGAATTGATCAAGCAAGCAGGGAGGTTGTCATGGACAAGCACGTGCGCAACGCCCGCGTCATGGAAAACCGCAAGCTGGTTTACAAGATGGCTAGCGTCTTGTCAAAGCGTGGCATGATAACCCGCCTTGACCTAGACGATGTCCATCAGGAAGGCATGTTAGCGTTGACGCGGGCCTCGGACAAATACAACCCCGCCATGGGAGCCTTTTCGACTTATGCTTGCCGGTCCATCTGCCGGCAAATAAGAATAGCCAACCGCCGTGCTTCCCTTATCAAAATCCCCGACAGTTACCGGCCCGATAAGCCGAACTACGTCTATGAGAAGCAACTGAAATCCGTTTCCACAGACCATCCAACCGTTGCAAAAAAAATGGCTTATGAACCGGTTCCTTATGAGGAACCCCAGAATTACACCTCCTTGTATAATTGCATCGATCAGTTGACCCCTCGATTAGCTTCTGTTATCCGGCAACGGCTGAAAGGTAACTCCCTGCAAGCCATTGCCGATCCGCTGGGTCTGACAAGAGAGCGCGTCCGTCAATTAGCCGAAGAAGGGCAAAAAAGTCTAAAGAAATGCCTTTCCCTTGGTATGGCCGGGGAAATCGCCGCCAGGACCGGACTCTGGCGCCCTTTTAATTACGGCCACAGAGATCCTAGGTCGTATGGACAAGGGCGGGCGAGTCGATCAAGGTGATTGAAGGGATCTGTACGTGGCCGATCTATTCTCAGCATTTTGCTATTAAGCATCTGCGCGAGGCCGTCGTCGAGGCCAAGACGGTCCTTGCCATCAGCTAAAAACTCCCATTGGAATGGTAGGATGACCTAAGCGACTACGTTGGGGGCTCAGCCCCTGTGCCTCGCGGACGAAAGACAACGGCTTGCTAGCCTGGTCATCTGTGGGAACCCAGTGGAACTTAAAGTAGAGCATATTGCCTGCACGGTTTGTGGTTGCGTGTGCGACGATTTGCGAATCAAAGTGGTTAACGGGCGGGTCATCGAAGCCGAGGGTGCTTGCCATTTGGCCGAGCCCTGGTTTCTCAGCCAAGACACCGGCCAACCCGCGGTCGCTCAGATTGCCGGCCGGCCCGTCTCTTTTGAAGCCGCATTGGTGCGGGCCGCCGAGATTCTCCAGTTGGCTCGTTCGCCGCTCATCTATGGCATGTCCCGTAGCAGCACCGAAGGCCAGCGTGCCGCCGTGGCCCTGGCCGACGGGATCGGGGCCACCATCGACACCACCGCCTCTCTCTGCCACGCACCTTCCGTGATGGCCTTTCAGGCTGTCGGGGAATCCACTTGCTCCCTGGGCGAGGTCAAGAACCGGGCCGACCTCGTGATCTTCTGGGGGTCTAACCCTGTCGAAAGTCATCCTCGGCACTTTGAGCGCTATTCCGTTCTACCTCAAGGAGAGTTCATTCCGAAAGGCCGGGCCGATCGCACTGTCGTGGTGGCTGATGTAGGGCCGACTGCCACCACCGAAGCAGCCGACCTGTTTTTGCCCATTGAGCCGGGCCGAGACTTCGAGGCCTTGTGGACTCTCCGTAGTTTGATTCGAAATATTCCCGTGGAACCGGCCGCTTCGACCGGAGCACCGCTTCGGCTGCTGGAAAAGTTAGCTGCGATGATGAAGTCGTGCCGGTTCGGAATTGTCTTCTTTGGCCTGGGCTTAAGTATGACGGGCTTGGGACACCATAGCGTTGGGGCGTTGCTTCAGTTAGTCACAGACCTGAATGCTTATACGCGGTTCTATGTCCGACGTATGCGGGTCCAAGGGGACGTGACTGGCGCCGACTCCGTGTTGGCCTGGCAGACGGGCTACCCCTTCAGCGTCAATTTGGCACGAGGCTATCCCCGCTACAACCCGGGTGAGTTCTCGGCCCAGGATATGCTGGAGCGGGGGGAGCCGGATGCTTGCCTACTATTGGGGAGTGAGGGAGTTGAGCGGTTCTCCCCCGCGGCAGTCGCTCATCTGCGAGCGATTCCGACGATTGCCCTGGATTACCCCATTGTCGAGTCGGCCGTCCCACCAACCGTCCGATTCACGACGGCTGTTTATGGCGTTCATTGCCCAGGCACGGCCTACCGGATGGACGAAATCCCAATCCCTCTCCGGGCTTTTCTGACGACCCATTACCCTACTGATTCCGAAGTTCTCGAAAGGATTCGGAATCATATCGTCGAGGCCGGAAGACTACATGACTCTGGCTCCTAAAAGAGATCGTTTCCGCATCACCTCACACACACCCCGGCCGGTAAACGCACCCATTTGGTTCTCTCCATTTCGCCTGACCCCCCGTGGAAAGCAATGGAAAGCATTTGGGGGTGTTCAATAATTGATCACCCTCTGGCTCAATTGCTGCTGACCCAGAGGGTTGGTACCTGATCCTCAGGGTCAAAGTGGTGGTCCAGAGGGTCCAGCTGCAAAAGCACGAGTCCTTCTGACATCCAAAGAGCGCAACTGCGCTTACCGCCAAACCCACCTTTGGGACCCGTTTTCTTGGTCCACCGGGTCAAAACCTGATCCACCGGGTCGGGGGGGTGATCCACAGGGTCGTCACTTGAGCTACAAGGTCAACGGGCCTTGCCACAAAGTGTACAGGTGCAGTCCCTGTCTTCGCTGGGGGACCAACCTGACCTGAGCGCCTGATCGCCTCTTTCTGCTTCTTCTTCACACGCCGAATGCCATTCGGGTTGAAAGCAATTCGTTTCCGACCCGTGCCTCAATGGGCTAGGCGGTCTCGTCCGAAAAGCCCCTCTGATTTGGTTCTCTCCATTTCGCCTGACCCCCTGTGCAAAGAAATGGAAAGCATTTGGGGCGGCTTACGGCTGAAAGGATGGAACGGACGAATTACACTACAACCTTAAGTTATGACAAGACTTGCGTAAAGAGCCACCTTTCTTCGCACCTGCGTGGCATGAAAGCCGATTTTGCCACGACACGGAGAAATGCCAAGCACTAATCTACGATGTCCCCTTTTCTTTCTTTCGATGTCCCCTTTTCTTTCTTCGGGTTGAAACGAATTCGTTTCCGACCCGCGTCTCAATGGGCTACGCGGTCTCGCCCGAAAGCCCCCTCTGATTTGGTTCTCTCCATTTCGCCTGACCCCCTGTGGAAAGAAATGGAAAGCATTTGGGGTTTAAGGCCGGCTCAAAAGATGCAAGGGGCAAATTAATCTGCTATCCACGCCAATGACACGACTTGCGTAAACTGTCAGCTTTTCTTACAGGGCGTAGGCACAATGCTTGACGATAGGTCCTCAGCCCGAAAGCTCATGAATGGCAAGATAGCGTTCACAGATATTCACAGAAAGCAGAGAGCCAGTTGCTAGACGAAAGTGTTTCTTAGCTGTGCGCTCCTTGCCGTCCCGAATCGCTGCGATTCCAATGTAAAAGTCCGCTTGGCACATTTGCTTCGCCGTGACAATTTTGTGAGTAAACCGCGCTCGGCTCTTGAGTTCCTTTTCGGAGATTCTGGCAACGATGTATTCTCCAACAGGGCCCGGCCAGTTTTTCGCCCAAAGTGAACCGAGCTTTTTTTCGATTAGCGCCTTCGCCTTGCCAACATCGTACACGTTTGGGCGGCGCGTTCCCGCGTAATAGAGCAGCAGCGCCAATTCCATGCCTCCCGCTCCATCCTGGTACTGACACGTCAGACCTCTTTCCCATATCTTTGTTGCGTCCTCCCAGTGCTTAAGCAACCAACGTGCGAGGCCGGACCAGACATGGCTGTCCGAACTGGTTGGCCGAAGGTCCAATGATTCGTCAAATATCTCCTTCGCATCTTCGTATCGTCCAAGGGCAACATATGCAATTGCAGAGCCGGCTTTGGCAAAACGATCCATCTCCTTGCCTTTCCGTTGAAATGCAAGCAGCGCGTCTGCAAAGCGTCCTTCCATCATCAAATCCCAACCCGGTCTGGCTTTCATTGGACATTTCTCCAGATGTTTCCTTTGGCATCATACCAAAATAACTCTGTTGTCCCCCAATTCTGTTCCTGCCCCAAAAAGGCGCACAAAGGGGACGCGGACAGTTAACTCATATCTGTCCCCGTCCCCTTTTCTCCTCCGTCCCCTTTGTGCGCCGTGAAAAGGCGTGGTTCTTCAGTGGGTGCGAATCCCACCCGGCAACTATTGCTCCAGCCGGTAGCAATCGGAGCGGTAGTGAAGGCAACGACACTGCCGGAGCCTTCGATGGAGAGGGTCGCGTAGGCGACTCGGCGAGTAGGCAGGCCGTAACGTGAGTGAACGCTGAGCAGGCCTCGAAAAGCGAGATGTGGGAGCCGACCCAGCAAAGGGATGGGGAAGGCCGTGGTCGCAGCTTCAGGGGAGCAATCTGATCCCGTCTGCGATCCCACCGGGGTAATGGCGACGGCATGTCTACAAACGGAGAATCGACGCAACACGGGAGACCCCAGGCGGTGGAGGGCGGGACCTCCTACCGGACGCCCGCGAGGGACAGGCTGGGCCGCTTGGGGAGTCGGAGAGGTCCATAGTACCGACGAAGCCGGTAACGACGGTGGAGGGAAGGGGCCTCCGTTCAAGGTCAACGCAGGAAGCAGCGCAGAACGGGAGATTGGCGATGAGCCTGACACCCCCCGAATCAGTTCAGAAGCTGCAGGCGGCGTTGCAGGACAAAGCGAAAAGGGCGCCCGATTACCGGTTCTATTGCCTGTACGACAAGGTGTATCGCAAGGACGTGCTGACTCATGCGTATCTGTGCTGCCTCGTTAACCAGGGGGCGGCAGGGGTCGATGGGCAGACGTTCGCGGACATCGCGGCCTACGGCATGGAGCGGTGGTTGGACGAACTGGCGGAAGAACTCCGCAAGAAGACGTATCGACCGGCTGCCGTCCGACGGGTGCATATCCCGAAGGCGGACGGCAAGCTGCGACCGTTGGGGATTCCGACGGTCAAGGATCGTGTTGTGCAGATGGCTGCTTTGGTGGTTTTGGAGCCGATCTTCGAGCCGACGCTGCAGCCGGAGCAGTACGCCTACCGTCAAGGACGGAGCGCTCTGGACGCGATAGCCCACGTTCAGAAGCTGCTTGATAGCGGGCATCGGGAGGTCGTGGACGCGGACCTGAGCGGGTATTTCGACAGCATCCCGCATGGCGAACTCATGAAATCGGTGGCGCGGCGTGTCAGCGACGGGCAAGTGCTCGCGTTGATCAAACGCTGGCTGGAAGCCCCGGTGGAGGAGATCGACGAGCGCGGGCATAAGCAGCGAACGACACGCAACCGGGACGCCAAGCGGGGCACGCCCCAGGGCGGGGTGCTCTCGCCGTTACTGGCAAACCTCTACATGCGACGCTTCGTGCTGGGTTGGAAAGTACAAGGACACGAGCAGCGTCTCGACGCGCATATCGTCAACTACGCCGACGACTTCGTGATTTGTTGCCGGGGCCGCGCCGACGAGGCGATGGCCGCGATGCGAATCCTGATGTCCAAGCTGGGGCTGACGGTGAACGAGACCAAGACGCGGCGGTGCCGCGTGCCGGAAGAGACGTTCGACTTTCTGGGTTACACGTTCGGCCGCAACTACTCGTACCGCACGGGGCGGAGCTATGTCGGTCCGCGTCCGTCGGCGAAGAAGATCCAGGCCTTGAGTGCCTCGATTCGTACGTTGACCGGTCGAAGGTGGACGTGGCTGGAGCCTGAGGAGTTAGTCGGACGCCTGAACTGCCGTTTGGTGGGCTGGGCCAACTACTTCTGCTTGGGCAACGTCAATCGTGCCTACCAGCGGGTGATGGCGCACACTTGCTTAAGGCTTCGTCAGTGGCTGGGGCGGAAGCATCGGGTGCAGCGAACGAGTCGTTCACGCTTCACGTTCACATATCTGCGCCAGGATCTGGGGCTGGTATGGCTGCCCGAGCGACCGCGTCGGCGTTCCTTGTGGGCGAACTCCTGAGTCCTTGTCCGAGAGCCGGATGCGGCAAATCCGCACGTCCGGTTCGATGAGCGGGAGGTGAAAACGGGGCTTGGGGCGGCTCGTGAGGCACCGGCAACCGAAAGGGCCGGCAACGGCTAGGCCACCCCTTAACCACCGCGTCACCTCTCGACTCTACTCTCCTCCCCCGTTTCTCCTCCTTTTTTGGAAAAAAGCACCCGAAGAAGGTGGTTTAAACGGTCTAACGTGGTCCAGTTGTACTGGCCGCTAGTAGCTTATCCGCCACAAGCTGAATGCGCCACATAAGGTCCGTGTTCATAAGAGGATCTTGACCATAAAAAGGAGGCAGAAGGGGTTCTACTTCTTGTTGGTATTCCAGAATTGTTAGAACAACCAATTCATAGAGCTCTTGCATTCTGGCCACCTGCACGACACCGGGCCAATAAGCAAGCCGTTTTGCTTCATCACCAATTCCTGTTGAAGCACGTTGACGAAGGTCGGAAAGCGATTCTGAAACAGGCCGGTTTTGGTCCAGATGGCCCAAGTAGCGGTTTGCAGCTAGCCTGGCATTCTCGGTCAATTCAAGAAGCCTATGACTGTGAGCGTCGGCGAATTCCTTTGCTCGAACTACGCCTATTTCGGCAAGCGCACATTCCCACGTTTTGGCCGATTGATCATCCTCAATAATTGTCCAGCCCCGTTCCTTGACCTGACCCAATTCGATAAGAAGTTGTGATTCTATAAGGTGCCCTACGAATACGTTTGAGGTCACTGACACACCAATGTAGGCATAGACTGCCTCTTGGTGTTTCCCACTGAATTCAACGCGAATCAGGCGAAATGTGAGGCCGTCATCATGGTTGCAAATGAATGAAAGTCTTATATCGCGGCGGGAGTGAGTAGTCATACGGTATCCGCTTTGAGCCAAGAGGGCTCCCAGTCTTGCGTCTTTTATCTTCATGGTTGCACCACATAGTATTGAATTCCCATGTCTTGTAAGGCCGTACGAAGTTGGTTACCCAATCCGGTAGTTGGAAGTGGTTCCGTACCAAACCACACTATTCGTTTGACGACGTCCGGGTAGTCTTTTAAGATTGCAAAATCGGCAGCTGCTTGATCAAGTTTGCGCGAGAGTTGTTCCAACGTTATGTCATTCCAAGGGGTAGTATTTCCTTCAAAAGCAGTTTTAGTGATCGGATCGAAATCGTCAAACTTCCGGCTTCCATAACCCAATCCATCACTCCATGGTGTTTCGAATACTTTTTCTTGAGCGCCGGGTCGAACTTCTTGCACATACAAATTATGTTCAAGCTGAGCCGAAGGAGAATCTCCAAGTTCCCAGCACGCATTATGTGCCCAAACGCAGAATCCCCAGTCATGGTCGCCAACGAAGTAAGTGTGATGATCGGCGATTCGGAGGTTGTGGACCTGCACCGCTTGATCAGTCTCCTTGATTGATTCGATTGAGACCAGCTCGCCAGTATGCCCAAGCAATTGCTGACCCGATTGAAGCATATAGGCCGGTTGCCAGCCCTTGCCGTGAACCCAAAAAGGATGTTCTGAGGTCGTCCCAATAGTTCGCCCGGATACTTTAATCTCCAAGACCATCGAAAGCCGGCTGAAAACTTCTTGGATCTCTTTAGCTTCCAAAGGACCATTAGAATCAAATTCAGACCGTGACAGGATCATATCCCCGACTCGAAATACTTCGATGGGTTTGAAGCCAGTTGGAGTCAAAAGAGGAGTTCCAGCTGCAAAGCAGCCTTTACCAATGAGTTCCAAGGAGTATCGGCCCGGACTTGTGGGATCGGCTGAAACCGACACCTCCTTAGCTAATACGGTTGACTCCAGTGAAGAATTGATTTCGTTTTCCAGTGCGGTGGCTCGCTCAAGGGGGCTATTGACTGCGCCATCCACGCTTTCGACCACGCCTGCAGCTTCTATTTGCACGCCGGCATTCGTTAAATCCCCGACGACCTTCGTAATCGCCCCATTTTCCACCGCCCCAAACTCGCCCACGCTATTGGCCAAGCCGCCCGCGTCGTTGACGAAGGCGGCGCCGAAGCCAGACTCTTCGGCGCTCATGAAATTCTTGACGCTTTGCAAGCTGCCGGCCAAATCGGAGGCCCCTTCGACCAGGGCGGCGGCGCCTTCGAGAGCTTGCCCGACCATCACGGCATTGACCGCGAAACCGCCTGCCCAGTAGGCCAGCTTGTTGATATCGCCGTGTTGCTCATAGGCGTCCAGCGCCGCCCCGGCCGACTGCACCGTCGGCACCACGCCCAACGAAGCGAAATTCGCTACGGTTTGAAGGATAAACGTGCCGAAATGGCCTTGTTGGTCTGCCTGTTTCGCCTGGTTTAACAGACTCGATTGAAAAACGGGATAGTAAACGGGTGTGTTCATGCCAAAGTTGGCTGCAATGTCATGGAAACCATTGAGAATGATCACGGCGTACCCTTGGGCTGCATCCACAAGGATATTGCCCATCTCTGTGACGGTGCCAACTATGGCATTAAACGCCCCCATCGCCACATTGACGGCTGGGGCGGCCGAACTCATAACCAGGCTGCCAAAATTATCCAGGACGCCGACCAGCGCATCAGGCGGAGGCGGCGGATTATCGGCCATTTTGCCTGGCAAATTAAAGATGCCGTCAGCCACGTCTTGATCCAGGCCGTCGAGCGGATTGCCATTGGAGTCGGTGGCTGGAGTCAAGTCTTGGTTAATAAGGTCTCCGGCGCCGGAAATATTCCAGGCGCTGATAGCGGGATTGACGAGCGGGCTAGGCGGCAAAGCGCCCGCAATAGTTGCACCCGCTTGGTTGGTAAAAGTTCCCTTGCCCACGTCAAGCGTTGCCGACCACTGCGACCAGTCGTCGGAATTGAGGAGTATCTTGCCGTAGTTACTGCCTTGGTCAGCGGTCGTCAAGTTGGCACTACCCGCTTGGGCACAACCTAGGACCTCCAGAATAACGTTTGGCGAATCATTGGTAACAAGCGTGTTTCCCAGACCGATGGCTTTGACAACGGAAGGGGCCCACACGGTATTGGCCACAGTGATTTGACTGTCGCGCACCTCGAAATCACCGAAGATACTGCCGCCTGTAAAATTGAACGAGCCGGAGTGAAACGTGAGTACAGCCAAACTGGGCGCGACAACGGAGCCGTCCGCTTGAATTAACGTTGCTGGATTGGGCCCCGCTCCGACCAGGTCGACTTGAGTGGCAGGCTGAATGGCAATGATGCCATGGTTGGTGAGCGTCCCAATCGGCAAGGTCATGGAGCCATAGGTATACATGGCTCCGTAGTTGGCGATGGAGCCGGCCAAGGCATGGTCTTCTCCCAAGTTCTGGTAGACCTGGATCATGCCTGTAGGAAGATTGGTAAGGGTTGCTCCAGTTGCCACGGCTAGATCAGACCAGAAATGCCACGCATCGACCGAGGCGAGAACTAGGTCACCAGCATTTACAGCACCTGAAAGGGCTGTAAGGGTCGCGCCCAACCCCATTTGGTTACCTTGCACCCAAAGGGTGACTTCGGGCGATTCGTTACTTACCAATTGGCTTTGACCGCCGCTGACAATGAGCGTGGAAGGTGAAGTCACCGAAGGCGCGACGTAAATCTGTGCGTTTAGAGCGTAGTCGTATCCGTGAAGAACTCCGCCCAGGAAATCGATGCGCCCGCCGTCGAGTACGAATTGGCCCACGCCATCGATGGAGCCGCCGACCTGTTCGAGCCGGGGTGGGGTGTTGGCGTCACGACCTCTCATATCGAGGCGGGTATTCGCATTGGCGCCGATCACGCCGAAATTGGTCACGTTGCCGAGAATGGAACGGTTGCCCCCCGTGCCGGCGTTGGCCACGATCAAACCGGTAGGCAGATTGACGAGGGCGCTGCCGGCGACAACGGCCAGGTTGGAGTCGTAATTGGCGGAGTCGGCTGACTCGAGCCCGATGATGCCGGCGTTGGTCGCTCCGGCCTGGGCCGTGAAGGTCGCGCTACCGGATGGTTGATCGCCCTGCACCCAAAGCGTGACAAACGGGGAAGCATTGTCGATCAGACTGCTGGCGCCGGTGACGATCACCGTGGAGGCGGCGGAGACCGTCGCGGCCACTTCCACCTGGGCGCTATTGACGTTGAAGGCGCCGGTGAGCGTCCCGCCCAAGAAATCGAAACGGCCGCCGTCAAGGACGAACTGTCCAGCGGCGTGGATCGTGCCATCCACCTGCAGCAATTCTGGCGGCGTGTTGGCGTCTAGTCCCTTGACGTCAAGGCGTGTATTGGCGCTGACCGTGATGGTCCCAAAGTTGATGAGTTCACCCTTGGCCGTGCGCTGGCCACCCGACCCGGCATCGACTTCGATAACGCCCGTGGGCAGATTGACAAGGGCCGCGCCGCTGGCTACAGCCAGGTTGGAATCATAGATCCAGGAATCCGCCGAGGCCAAGAGAAGCGTCCCCGCGTTGGTCGCGCCGTCGATAGCGGTGAGCGTAGCCGAGCCGCCCAAGGCGTCGCCCTGGACGGCGAGGGTCACGGCCGGCGAGGCATTGTCCACGAGGCTGCTGGCTCCCGTGACGAACACGGTGGAGGCGGTTGTCACCGTAGAGGCGACATCAAGAGAGGAGTTGTTAACATAAAACGCGCCTGTGACCACTCCGCCCAGAAAGTCAAAAGTGCCCCCGTGTAACACTACTTGGCCAGTGGCATTGATGGCGCCATCGGCCTGAAGAAGCGTGGGCGGCGTGTTGGCATCGACGCCCTTCAAATCGAGACGCGTTCCGGCGCCCACGTTGATCGAGCCAAAGTTGACCACCTCGCCCGCAATGGAGCGCTCACCCCCACTGCCCGACTCCACCTCGATGATCCCGCTTGCCATGTTGCTCAAGGCCGCGCCGGAGGCGATCGCAAGATCGGACGACCAAATCCATGACTCCCCGGACTCCAAAAGAATAGTACCTTCGTTCGTGGCATCGCCGGCAACGGTCAAGCGCGCGTTGCCGCCCCAGCTAATGCCTTCCACCCAAAGGGTCACATTGGCCAGGTTATCAGTGGCCAATGTGCTAGTGCCTCGCAGAATGATCGTCGTTGGCGTTACGGGCGACGTGGTTTCGCGGATTGTCGAATTAAAGAAGTACACCGGCCCATTCACTGTCCCGGCCGCTTCCTCGTAGGTGCCGTAAAACTGCAAAGCAGTATTCGACGCCGCGTTGAGAGATCCCTGGTTGATCAAATCGCCGGTGATGACATGACCGCCGCCGGAACCCTGGATAGCCGAGATGACGCCTGTAGCCGTGTTGGTGAGCGCGCTGCCGGATGGGATCGAGAGATTGGAACTGAGCGCCCAAGAATCGATGGGCTCCAAAAGAATAGTCCCGGCATTGACGGCATTGGGCAGAGGAATGAGATTGGCGCTGCTGGCCCAGCCAATGCCCTCCACCCAAAGTGTTACGCCGGGTGCCGCGTTTTCCACCAAAGTATTTGTGCCGATCAAATGCAGCATTGATGAGGAGCCGGCCGTCGCGGCTACGTCAATTTGCGTGTTAGCAACGTAGAAGTTGCCGCTAATGGTCCCGCCTTGGAAATAAAACGAACCCACGTTGAACAACATGGTGCCGTCGACCGAAATGGCGCCTGCTTGCTGCGTTAGAGTAGGGCTGCCCCCGGAGACCGCTCCACCGAGGTTGAGCCACGAGCCGGCCGCCACGTGCAGCGATCCTTCGTTGATGATCGAACCGAGAATGGATCTTCCGCCGCCGCTGCCTGCATCAACCTCGATGATTCCGGTTGTCGAGTTGGTGAACTGGAGACCGCTGGGGATGACAAGGTTGGAGTTGACGTTTCCGGTATCGATAGTCTTGAGCTGTATCGTCCCGGCGTTGACGCCGCCAGCCAATGTGGTCAAGGAGGCATCGCGAGCCCAGCCGTTGCCTTGGACCCAAATAGTAACGACGGGCGAATTGTTGTAGGCAAGAGTGTTGCCTGCGATCGCATCGATGGTTGAAGCGGTTCCAACCGATGATTCCACGCTTATTTGGGTATTAGCGACTTCAAAATTTCCCGAGATGGAGCCGCCGGCAAAGTCAAATGAGCCGGTATTGAAAAGCATTGTGCCATCGGCAACGATGCTTCCGCCTTGTTGAGCCATGGTGGGGGAACCGCCACCTACATATCCGCCTAGGTTGAACCATGCTCCAGTCAATACGTGAATAGTTCCCTGGTTGACTACGGACCCCTGCAAGTTGAGACTTCCCCACTGGCCTGCGCTTCCACGAGCCAATTCGATCAGGCCCGTCGGGCTATTAATCAAAGACTCATTCCCCATCACCAGACTCGAAGAGTAGGCCGAGGAATTAATCGATTCCAGATGAATGGTTCCCGCATTGATGAAGCCACTTGTCCACATCAAGGTGGCTGACCCGTTGCCGCCGCCTTGGACCCAAAGTCTTTGGCCGGCAGCCACATTGCCAGTCAGGGTGCTGCCGCCCAAGATCGTAAAGTTCTCCGGGTTGGTGGCGTTCGGGCCAATATTCAGAGTGGAGTAATTGATCATCACTGGCGCGCTGATTACGCCATTATCGAAATTGAGCGTCCCCGAATTGATATCGACTTCGGAGGAGGAGACCGTGCCACTTTCCAAGGATAGGCTGCCGGTGATTTGCACGGGTCCAGTGGTCGTCAAACTGCCACTGTCGATCACAACCGCGTTGTTGTCGGCCAAACTTTTTATCGAGACGTCCCCGGAGATATGGATGGTAGCGGGATTGGCAACGTTGATGATTACATCGTCTTGCAGCCCTGGAAGGACGCCAGCGCTCCAATTGGTCGGATCGTTCCACATCCCCCCTCCTGGCTGGGTCCAGGAGATGGTCGAAAGCAAAGTTCGCGTTTCAAGTTGCTCAAATGAAAGCGGAAACGCGCGATATCGAGGTCGCAGCGTCGCTCTTGCGAAACTCTGGAACAGGCGGCTAAGCCGCCAACGCCTACCTAGCAAATCACAAATTTGGCCCCAGAAACCCCCGCGCTTAGAAATGGAAAACACCGTTGAGCGGTAGGGCGATGTGCGGAGCATGATGCGGAACTTTCTTTGTGAGGGTTAAGCAATCAGTGTTCCTCCAATTCGATCACGGGAAGAGGAATGCCATCTTTGGCACGGAATGGTTGTCAAAAGAAGACAGCCAAGGTAGGTGAACCTATTGGAAACAAGGTGCGTTGTCAAATAAATGGATTAATGACTCACACGGTCTTCATATTGCGCGGCTTGTCCTCTTTCCCGTTTGAGCGAAGAAAGTGAAGAAAGAAAATGGGGGCCAAGTTGACCGACCAAGGCAAGGCGGACGACCGGGCCGCCGCGGTGAAAGCGCTCCACAACTGGCAAACCGACGCCGACCTCGCCGACCTTCGTGATCCGGAGCCGCTCGCCAAACTCCCCGAACCCGAACAGGAAGCCTGCCGCAAGCTGTGGGCCGATGTGGCGGCGCTGCTGAAATAGGCTCAAGGGAAGAAGTAAGTCATAACCACCGTCGCAGCCAGGTGAACACTTCGGGGCGGTCGCGGAGTGAGTAGCAGCCGCGCCGGCCTTCGTACTCGAACGACTCGAAGCGGCGAAGCAAGTCGCGGCCCAGCAAGCCGTGAAATTGGCTCAAGGCAGCCGGCATCGGCAGACGAGCAACCAGGACTTCGGGAAATGGCGCCAAGCCGGCTTCGGTGAACTCCAAGCTTACCCAAAAGAGGCGAGTTCTAGCGGCGCCCACAGCGGACACGATTTGGGCGCTTCCCGCTGCGGGAGCTAAGAGGTGACGAAAGAGGCCGGGGATCAAGGTTGAGCGCCTCGACCCGGTATCGATTAGCAACCTAACTGGAACAGGCGGTGGGACAGGCTCTCCCACGAATCGGCGGTAGCGCTCTTCTCCGGGCGGCAGCCTGACGGCGGCAGGGATGACGAGGTGATCCGCGACGGTCGCGGTGTATTTCCTCACAATCCTCCACCCGTTCCGTCGATCCGCTGAACCGAAGGGTGATTGATGTCCACGTTGGAAATCCACTCCGGTTCGTCTTTTTCGGTGATCACGGGGAAGATCATCCGCGCCATGCCGAACCGACGATGTCCTTCCGATAGTGCTTCGTCCAGCGTGGCGAAGGGGCCGATGACCTCATCGCCGTGGACAACGGCAATCTTGCCGAGGTGTTCGCGAACCAATCGCGGGCGCTCGCGCTCGAAGGCTGCATCCTCTCGCGACAAGTCGGGCGGCGGGTCGTTTTCCTCAAGGACGGTCCATTCGTCCTTGATTTCGCGGGTTTCCATCGCGATCGCTCCAGTATGGGAGGAATAACTCTTTACTGAGCATAGCACGGACTTCACAATCGGGTACAGATGAATCACAGGTCGACCGCATCGGCCGAGACGCTCCAGCACTGGCAAACCGACCCCGACCTCGCCGGCATCCGCGATCCGCAGCCGCTCGCCAAACTCCCCGAACCCGAACAGGAAACCTGCCGCAAGCTGTGGGCCGATGTGGCGGCGCTGTTGAAGAAGGCTCAGGAACCAAAGAAGTAACCGTTCCGAAAAAGACACTTGCCTGGCACGTTAAGGAGTCCGTGCCATAACAGGTCATGGCAAGCTATATAAGGGAACGATGAAGGGAAAGCGAGGCTGAAGGTTCTTGATGAGCTTGTCGTCCGCTGTCACGAGTTCGCATCTTTCCTGCTCAGCCAATGCTACGTAGAGACAGTCGTACAGTCCGATCCTTGCGACGGCTCGTCTAAGGATAGCAAGCGATGAATGGAAGTGGGGAGAAGTCAAAAGGATGTAGAGCAAATGGACGTCGGCGTCTCCGACCGGGATGTCTCCTTTTCGCTCGGCTCGCGTCAAAGCGTGACCGACTTCGACGGCAAATATTTCCGGTGCGTGCAATTCGTGGACGCCGGCGAGCGTATCAGATCGGAGACGGAGAGCCTTGTCCGAATGCTTTTCCGGAATCACCCACTTGAGCGCGACATTGGCATCCAAAACGAATTTCATTCTTGGTCGCGCGTCTCTCGAATCAGATCAACCGCGATATTTAAGGTCCCATACTTGCGCCGCAGTGTTTCAGTTGCCAGCTCGGAACGTTCGCGGACGCGGCGCACGATTTCAGGATCCAGAGCTTTGCCGATCATGGCATGCTCTATGACGGCCAGGGCGTCGGCCTCCTCATCTGGGATGATCAGCGCTTTGGAGGTGTTCATAATGCCATTTTGCTCGGGCATTTGAAGTCTTTCAATTGGAAGAACCATCGGGGCGCCGTCCGCCAGGTTTTCGGGGCCGGTCTGACGTTGACTCAGGCGCTCCAGCGAGGCGGGGCCCCGAAAGCATGACACCCGGCGGATGACCGGGCCGCCCCGGTGAATGCACTCCAGCACTGGCAAACCGACCCCGACCTCGCCGGCCTGCGCGATCCAGAGCCGCTCACCAAACTCCCCGAACCCGAGCAGGAAACCTGCCGCAAACTGTGGGCCGATGTGGCGGCGCTGCTGAATAAGGTCCAGGAATCAAAGAAGTAGTGGGCAGCGAAGAAAGGAAACTGCGTCGCGACGTGTTGGCCGGGGGCCTACAAAATCAAAGAGACCATAGTTCAGGCGGGATATTCCATACTTGCCCGATTTGGTATGATGTGGCAATGAACGCTGATATATCGTCTACCATTATTGATCGGCTTGTGGACCCTCTGAGCGAGTGCTTGACCTTGGAGTCGGCGAAACGCATTCTTGAATTGCGTGCGGATCCGCAACTGCAAGCCTCGGTCGACCGGCTTGCGGAGAAGAGCATCGAAGGGACGCTAAAGCTTTTCTTCTCGTTCCCAAACTCCCCTGTTTGGGAACAGCTTCTTCGAAACTCCTGGTTCGGAAGTCCGCACCACCGAATGAAACAGGAGTTTCGGGGGTGGACGTTCCCAAACAGGAAGGAGTTTGAGAAAGCGAAACGAGAATGGACTTTGCATGGCAGGGAGCCGGACTTCGGAAAAACGGGCAAATTGCGGCAAGATGCGAAGCCATGCGATAGTTTGAAGGTGACAGGACTAGCCGCGGCCGGACTCGAACCGGCACGGGGGTTACCCCCCAAGGGATTTTAAGTCCCTTGTGTCTACCATTCCACCACGCGGCCAACCGTTTCCCTAGGCGACCCTCGGCCCGTCCGCATCCCGCCGTGATCAAGCTCGGCGCCTGATGACAGCAAGCAAAATGGAGGGCGCCGGATGTGGCAAATATACACGATTTGGATTGGTTGCGTAAAGAACCGTGAGGCGGTCAAAGACTGGAGGCGCGGGGTCTGAGGCCTTGGGCCCGCGGCAAGAGGTGCACTTTGAAGGTGGTAAATAAGGAAAGCTAAAGAGCCCGCGCCCGCTGGTAGCTCGGACCTTAGAAATCCGAGCCATTAAGCGGAGCGCGGTCGATGCGAGAGTTTCCGGCCTATTCCTATTCGCGCTTGGCTTCCCAGTCGCGGCTTTCCGCTTTGCCATCGCGCTCGGATTCGATTTTTCCCTTGATCATATCGCCGCTGACTTTGCCGTTGTACTTCGATGTGGATTTTTGGCCGTTTCTTTCCCGGGTTACTTTGAAGGTCACTTCGCCGTCCTTAAAGGTTCCGTCCTCAATCTTGGTTTCCCGGTTGTTTCGCCCGATAACCGCGCCTGTCAATTTGTCTCCATCCAGCTTCAGCTTGAGCGTCATATCGCGCTTTTGATCGCCGTTGGTCACCGTCCATTTCCAGGTCCCGGTGGGATTGGCCTTGTCGTCCGCTCGCGCCGGGCCGACCAAACCAACGACCACCACAACGACAGCTGCTGTCAATTTCATTGCGCAACCTCCTCGAATCAGAGTTTGGGCGGGATCCAATCCGTCTGTCGGACGAACGGCCGCGCCCTGGAATTGTTCTCAGGGGGGTAAACCCCGTACCAATTGGAATGTATCGGTTTTTTATGAAAAATGGATGAGTTCGCCGGCCTCAATGAATTCACCAAGGATTGATGCGCTAAGAGCAGGGACCATCCCAATGCCGTAATTCGTGCCGATTTTCCTTGCAAATCAACTCAATTCGATTTAACAAGAAGATCAAATCCCGGTTGTTACTCTGCTCCCTATTAGAGTCCTTAAAGACCGCCCGGGAGGAAAGCCATGAATGACGTGTTATTTTCCGACTCGCCGCCGACCATGGTGTTGCCCGCGCTCACGGCCGCCGATCTCATGACTCCAAATCCCGTATCACTAGGCGAGGTTTTGACGGTCAAAGAAGCCATCGCCTTCCTCGTCGACAAAGGCATTGGCGGCGCGCCAGTCATTGACGAGGCCGGTCATCCGGTCGGGGTGTTGACGCAGCATGACATCGTCGTGCATGATCGTGAGACCGTCTCGTATTTGACGCCGGATCGAGAGTATGTAGCCGACGGCAAACCCCTGCAACGGCACCTGGGAGACGATTTCTTGCTGGAAGACGTCGACCGCACCGAGATCCGCGATTTGATGACGCCGGTCATTTTTTCAGTGAAACTCGATACGCCGGCCAACAAGGTAATCGAGGAAATGGTGAACCTGAAAATCCATCGGCTCTATGTGGTGGACGATATAGGCGTTCTGGTTGGAGTGGTCACCGCTTTGGACGTGCTCAGACACCTGCACATTCAGAAACAGGATTAGGCCGCGGCGCCGACTGATCGACAGGCGGCAACATGGATCATGCAACTTGGTTGCCCGGTTGTATTGCTTCCCCTTCCGCCCAATCGAGATTAGCTGCCCTCAAGCATTTCCAGTAGTTCGAGCGCCTCCTTGTTTCCCGCCAGTTTTCCGCGCAATTTTGCTCTGGCTTTGTGTACCTCGGATAAAGCGAGTTCGCGGTTTTTCTTACACTCCTGGGAGGCAGGCGCCAGGCTAACGCATGTGCTCAGACAGCGATTGGCCACTTCATAATGCTTGAGGCGATAAGCACAAATTCCCTCATAATAGTTGGCCCAAAAGTTCTGCGGCTGCAAATGGACCGCGTCACGAAAATGCGTGGCGGCCTCTTCCAGGCTTTGCTCGGGGCCTGGTTGAAGAAGCAGCCGTCCCAGCGCCAGATGCTCCCAGGCGTCGGCCGGTCGGGCTTTTTCGAAAGCCCGGCGAGCGGCGTCGGCTTTTTCCCGCAGACCCAGAGCTTCCGCATTGATTTGGCGGATAAGGAGCAAAGGAGGACTGGCATGGAAGAGTTTTTCCGTTTCGTCCAAGACCAGCAAGGCGCGGCGCCGAGCCGTGCCTTCTTCACTCTTCATGGCGGATCGAACGCCGAGGTCCGCCCACATGATCCCCAGTTCAAGTAGGTCATTCTGGAGGCGGCGGCGAATTTCGTCGGTTAAGTCGGCGGCCAAGAGTTCCTTGATCCGCACGCGCTCATCCCAGAAACTCCGGCAGGCATCGACAAGCGTTTGCATCTCCTTGGGCTTGAGGGTCTCGGATCCATAGAGGAAGCGCAGCCGGTCCGTGACCTCGTGAAGATCTTCACCGAGTTTCAGACGCTGGACGAGCCGCCGTTGATCGGCTACTTGCTGAATGAGGCGATGGTGGCCTGGCAACTGTTGCGAAAGTTCCAGAGAGCGAGTCAAATTGGCAAGCGCATCATCATACTGTCGCCGGTCCGCTTGCGTTTGGCTCTCTTGAAGGCGTTCTTCAAGCTGGGTTTCCAGGTGATTGGCCTGATCGATTCGATTCGTCCACCAAATCTTTCCGGCCAAAAGTGCGAGAAAGGTGCTGGCTAAGAGGGCGATCCAAACAGGGAGCGCCAACGGTTTACGGCGTCGCCACTTAGCCCAGCGCTCCGTAAGGTCTCGGTTGACCACGCCTCGCAAGGGCTGATCGAAGATATGGCGGCGCAAATCCTCAGCTAAAATGGCGGCCGTCTGATAGCGTTTTCCAGGATCGCGAGCGAGGCACTTGTGAATGATGTCAGCCAAGCCGACCGACACGCTCGGATTATGGCTCGGCAATTGAGACCGGGCTTCGCCATCTACAGGGAAGGGGCCTCCAAGGGATTCATGGAGCAGCAGGCCAAGCGAGTAGATATCAGACCGACCATCCAGGGCCACTGGAGCGAGGCGACCTTCCCTGAGAGCACTGAGTGTGGCGGCCTGCTCGGGGGACATGTAGAGGGGCGTACCTCCCAGCCAGGGCGGGAGGGGTTGACCCGGCTTGATCGGCTCTTGGGCGAGATGAAAATCCAAAAGCATGGTTTGGGCGTCTGCCGCTACCAGGACGTTGCCCGGTTTGATGTCGAGATGGATCAGGCCGCGGTCGTGAGCGTATTGAAGCCCCTCGGCCAGGCCCGCGCCCATCAGACAGACGGCTTGCACATAAGAGGCCTGGGCCAGCGTTTGCCGAGGTCCCCGGCCCGTAATCCGAATCGGCAGGCCCGCCTGAATGTGATCCAATGCCGTCAATATGTTTTGGCCCGTTCGGCAGGCCAGCGGTATCGACCGCATTTCCTTTAGGACGTGTGCCAAACTGGCGCCGCCGAAATACGGCATGCAAAGGGTGCGCAGATTGCGGCTCTCTTCATCATGGGCCGCGTAGAGCGGAACAATGTTGGTATGTTGCAGCCGTGCCAGCGAGAGATGTTCCCGGCCGTCGCAAGGCGTAATCTTGAGAACGACGGGGCGATCTTCCAGAGCCGGTTGGATGGCCAAAAAAACGGCCCCTTGCGCGCCACGTCCTAATGGCGAAAGCAATTTGAAATCGAGCCAACTGTCCCCTTCGCTAGGAAATTGCGGTTCTTCCAAAGACGGCTGGATCAGGAGATCGCATTCCAGCAAGACTTCAAGTTGCTCGCGCCACTGGGGAAATCGCGACAAGATGTCGGTCGGCGGGATTTCCTTTCCATGTTCCTGACGCAGGCAGAATTCTTCGTAAATGAGCCGAACCGCCGTTTCCGGTTGCGTTTTCAATTCCGGGTAGCGATCGAGGAATTCCTCGGCAAGTGGGCATTCACCCAGCGACCATCGCTCCGCCATTTCCTCGATGACCCGATCGACGAGTGAAATCCCTTGACCAAGAACCGGCGCAGTCGGTGGAGAGAACATGGAGAAATGATTTGACGAGCGCTGCGGTCTCTGCATTTCCATTGCGTTACCCCGTAGTAAAGAGATTTACGAAGATGGATGGAGGATCGACAGAATGCCAGACGCTTAATCCATCCTCCACTCTCTATTCTTCGCCATCGATGCGGCGGGCGAGTTCATATAGAATTCGCCGGACGCTGCTCTCATGAAGACTCGTCCGTTCGGCAATTTCCGCAAGGGAGCATCCCTGGCGCTTCAGCCGTAGAAGTTCGTGGTGCGCGGGTGGGCAGAGTCGAAGCATGCGTTGCCATAATTCATCGGCTTGCGCGACTTGGCTGGGCCGGCTGGTCTCTTCTGAAGAACTCTGGTGGTTGTTAGCAAAATTCAAGGACTGCTCGCGATTGGCCGCGTTCCCATGTTTGCGCACGCGGTCGAGAAAGCGATTTTGAGTCACTTTTACCAGGAAAGCTTTAAGCTGGGCGGCATTGGTGAAATGCCAGCCGGCCTCGCGAAAGCCGTGAACGACGTCGGCCCAAACGGATTGAACGACGTCAATCGAGTCGAACTTGGAGCGCAAGCGCGACGGCAACCGCCGGCGCACGACCATGCGCAGATAGGGCTCATAGGCCAGGAAAACTTGCTCTGCCGCCGCAGGATCTCCGGCTGTCAGCCTTTCCAGCAGTCCATCCAGACTATCAGAACTCATTCCTAATCCGTGGTGGTCATGCCAAGCAAGGCCGGATACCACGTGGATATTGTCAACTGGTCGTCATCGCCAAGCGACGGGCCCTGGCGCTGGCTGCGGGTGCGACGGCGCGTCAACTCGGCGACCATGGTGAAGCCGGCTACGGAGAGTAACCAGGCCGGCATGTGGAATTGCGTCAGCACGGTGGCCGCCTCCTTGCCCATGTCGTCGAGGTTAGCGAAGAAGCTGCGAATGGCAGTGTCCAGATTCGCCTGTTCGGTCCCAGCCACAGCAGCCAATAGGCTCTCCGGCGCAAACGACAGCGACGTTGTTTTCATTGAAGGGTCGCCGAAATCTGCACCGTCGTTGGTCTGTTCCGCTTGGACGACCCCCGCAAACCCAACGAGCGACCAATCCCCAAGTTCGCCGTCGTCGTAATCTTGGCCGATAGAACTGCTGAAATGTCCGAGAATGCTGACCGATTGGTTGTTTTTCCCTTCAACCGTTTCGGACACCGTATTCGCATTCAGGATCCCGTCAGATCCAACTTGGCGGCCCTGTTCCGTATCCTTGGAGACAACCAAGGCGGATTGTTCGGCCACGGTTTCTCTGGACGTGTCCGCGGTGCTCGGCGAGTGGGATTCGGGAGTCGCGGGGTGGTCGGGCGTTGCGATCTTAGAGCTTATGTGCGTGACTGTCTCCGTAGCCGATCCGACGGCGACTTTGTTGCTTACCGACGTGGCGACGACAGGGCTGCCCTGCGAGACGGAGGCTAGTGCTCCCTCTTTACCTACAACGTTAGGTGCGGACAAAGTGCTTTCGGGTTCCTTGGACGTGTCCGCATTGCTTTGGTGGGTGACTGTCACCGTAACCGCTCCCGCGACGGTATTGGCGCTTAACGACGTGGCGATGCTGGCCGGCCGGGTGGAGGCTGCAGCGACAAAAATGGAATTGTTAACATCGCCGGTTTCGATATTGGCGTTGTCGACATTGCCGTCATGATAAACAGTGTCGCTTGCCTTGGCGCTTTCATAATTTCCGATTTGAACATTTTCATTGCGACCGACATCGCCGCCATCTTCATTGCCGCTCTGGTAATTGCCGTTGTCCAAATTAGCGTTGTTGGATGCGGGCGAAGCGCTATCGGAGTTCACAAAGTTCGAAGTTGGCAACGTCTTTTCGGAATTGCCTGCTCCGAAAACCTGAGTGATTAAGGTGTCGAAAATCTGCAGAAAGCCTGTTGGCGTGGCTTCCGCGTTTTTCTTTTCGGAGCGTGCGGGAGCGATCAAATCGGCAATGGTATGGCTGTTGCCCTGTGGAGCGTCAAAGCCGTGCCCACCCTGGATGGGGGGCGCTTGAGAGACTCCATTTTGTTGGGTCAGTTTGATAAAGATGCCGCTAAACGCCTTGGGAGTGTCAAAGGAGCTTGTTGAACCGATGGCCGTGGCGCTGGTTTGAGGATTGGTTAGGCCGAGTTCGGCCGGTTGCGTCGACATTTGAACCGAGTCAGTGAGCAATGATATTGAAATCGGGTTCGGCAGGCTAAGCAAGGACTGGATGCCGGATAGCAAGCGCCGGTCTTCCAACGATTCAAGGGCCAACGAACTGATTCGCGAGGGACGGAGGACTTTCTTAGACGGGTTTTTCATTGTTGTTCCTGGTTTCTAGCGACCTCGATAGATACAAGACAACTAAACAGAGGGAGAAGTGAGGGGCCAGCGGAAATCTGGCAATGCAGGGGAAAGTCTAGGGGGTATTCCCGATCTTCCGCTATTCCCGATTATGACTATTGTAGGACACGATTCCACGGCATGTCAGCCGGACTTGGGGAGAAACGGAAGAAACTTGGTGGTTTATTTTGTGCGGCGCGAATTTCTTTAACACTTGAAGGATAATGTGCCAAGCGTCGGACAAAAACTGCCGCCAATGCTGGATCGAACTGGGTTCCAGCGCGTTGCTGCAGCTGGAGTAAGCCCTGGTCAAGCAGATTTGGAATTGAGTCTGGAGGCTCAGTTGAGGGGACAAACGAAGAGGATATCGGCGGACGGCCACGCAATGCTTGGACGTGGCGGGATCGTGCCGCTTAAGGTCCTCGAACAGCTTTGTAGCCCATGAAAAGAGGACAGGCCGAATGCAAGCGCGGCGGAAAGGGCGGCCCAGGGAAGCCGTCGGCATTCCCGGACGCCAGCGCTGCTGCATTGCCAATGAAATCATCTACGTACCTTTTGCGATAATCAGTTGGCCTTTTGGGCCGTCCCAGCGAAGTCTCCGCACCATTGCTGGACCTGACTTCACCGCCTTTTTGCTCGTTCCACTAATATCAACGCATCCGCTCCGTGGAAGCGCGCGCGGATTTATCGGTTTTTTGAGAAAATCTTTGAGATAGGTTTTGTGCAAGCCGTTTCAAAAGACCTGAAAGGACAGACCTGGGGGCTGCTTTTTGAGACTCACTTAACGTCTCTCGCGCCCATTCTCAGTGTTGCTGGTGAAAGTCGAAGCAACGTAAACAGCGCAATAGTAGTTACGTAGACCGCGCCGTCCTCGGCAGCGCAGATGCTCATCGGCGCCTAGGGCGTAAGGTTGCCGTCACCGCGGAATCGTATGCGATTTGTGGCGATTGACGTGCCAATCAGCTCCAGGTAGTGGGGTAGTCAGGAAGGGCGAGGCCAATCTTCGAGAGCCCGCCGCATGCTTGCTCGACCCACCCTACAAAGATCCAAAAGCTTTAATGGTGATGATTTGACTTGTTATGATCATGCTTCCGCGCCGTTGTCGCCAAAACCAATTGTCCTTTGTGAATCCCTTTCAAGCCGCGCAGTTCCGATGCGATCTTCTGCAATGCCCCCGCGCGCCCCCGTAGGACGATGACTTCCAGGCACAGATCCTGGTCAAGATGAATGTGCATGGTCGAGACGACGACGTTGATGTGGTGGTGCTGCATGTCCATTAGTTTTTCCGCCACGTGCGTCCGATGATGATCGTACACAAGCGTTAGCGTGGCGGCCGCATCGTGAGCGTCCGACTCCCATGCATGAGTCGTCAAAGTGTCGCGAAGAAGCTGGCGAATCGCTTCGCTGCGGGTGGCAAAGCGCCCTTCCTTGCAGTAGCGGTCAAATTGCTTGAGCAAGTCCGCTTCCAAAGACACGGAAAAACGCACGAGATCGGACACAAGCATTCTCCTAGAAGAGCACCCCAGATCGGTTTCATCGCGATTATTAGTGTGTTGAACGGTTTGCTGGTTCCCGCCGTGCAAAAAGGCCGCTCGGTGGCCCGGGGCATCAAGTGTTAATTGCGAATGCGCCAAATCGGGTCAGCGGTTTAGTGCAGCGCTAGTCGATTATTTGAATATCAAACCGGTGCAAATTAGCCAATTGCATCAAGCTTGGACGACGCGGTTTTGCGTGCCTGCAACATTTTCCGAATCGTCAAATAAACGCAGGCTATCCCGGCGATAAGAATCAGGCCGAAAGCCATTCGCAACCAGGGGATTTTGGTCAATTCGTCGCGTGAAGGGCCTTCGCTTATCCGCACCGGTTGAGCCGTGTCGCCTGAAACGGCATCGTTGCAATAATCGCAGGCCCCCTCCGATGTTGAGAGCGAGCCCTTGGCCTGCTGGCTCGTTTGTGGCACATCGATTGTGATCTCAGCCCGATGTCCGTTTCCAGCCTCCACGATAACGCGGTAAATGCCAGGCTCGGGGGCAGGAAACGACCATGCGCCCTTGTCGTCTGTTCTACCTTCGATAACCGAGTTCTTATTGCTATCAAGAACGGATACGCGCGCACCCTTTGCGGAAGTATTGTCACTAAAAAAGGCTTCCACCTGAACCTCCTTGCCCCGGATTGTGCAATCAGCGCCCAACCTGTGCGCCATTGCCGGGCGTACCGAGAAGACCAAAGCGAGAAGCGCAGTCAAAATGGACGTGCCAAAGTTAGTGCGCGAATTCATAAAAGGAACTCTACGGTCATGCGCAAGGGGTTTAAGCCTGGAAGAAGCAACCGAATGTGACAAATCTTGATTTTGTGTTATCGGATATCCTGGGGAAATGCAAGATGCAGCTTTGCTCAAAGTGCAAGTCGACAGGAATTTGCTTCTTAGGACAGCGAGCCAAGCTTTGAGCCGTTGCCGGCGCGATCGCCGCGAGAATAGCGGCGCAGCCGCCCTATTCCTATTAGGCGAACCAGACTTGAAACGGCGGTCCCGGCCGCGATGACAAAAGCTAGACCAACAATGCCTGCAACCAGGTAAAAGTCGTCCGGAGCCTCCAGCGATTGGACAGCGGCAAACACGCCGGCAGCCGCTTCGCCCAGAAGCAGGACAACGAACCCGACCAGGGCTATTCTGCTAACCCAATGTGCGCTATCCCGGCCCCGGCCAGCTAGATAGCGAAGTTGTGCCCGCAAATTGCGTTCACGTTGTTTGGCGCTAAGCTTTCTTCCTACTAGTGTGAAAAAAGCGGAGCCGACCAAAAAGAAGGTGGTTGCGGATACGAACCAGTCCTGCCGGTACACCCCGACCAGTAAAACAATTAACCCCAGATATAGAATCGCATAAAGGATCATGCGGAGAACCAGGTCGGCCTTCCAACGCATTGCCATGGGAGCCGTGGGCCAGATTTCCGGCCCTCTGGCATGGCCTTGCCGAGCGCTGGAGGAAGATTGTCCTTCATCACTCGCAGGGCTGCCCCTAGCGGCGCCGGCCAGCGAGGTTTGAGCCCCTGCAGGCGCTTTTTGCAACACAATCCTCTTCAGGTCGCCGGAACGGTCCGACGGATCGGAACTCTCCTTGGCAATGAGCAACCGCAAACACAAGGGACACCGAAAGGGTCGATCGACCTTGGATTCGTCCACGCGCAATTCGCTGTTGCATGACGGACAGGCCAAGAGCGGCGCCAGCCGCTCCGGCTCTTTGGATGTTGAGTCAATCGTCTCGGCAATCATCACATCAAGGACCACAGGCGCCTGGATCAAAACCAGCTGTGGTTCTTCCGGGTTTTTGGACTTGGGCTGGTCGAAACTTTCCACGGCCACCAACATGGTCTGGCACATAGGGCAGGGCAGGACTCTGCCCAGCTGGCCGAGCGGTACGCTAAGCTTGTGAAAACAGGAAGGACAGCTCAAGAGCGACATGAACGATCTACCAATTCCCGGCCGCCATTGGCCGGTCCGAGCGGCAAGCCAATTCAGGTGACAAAAGAACTCTTCAAAACCGAATATCTGAGACCTTATTTTTTCCTTTGTATGGATTTCGGGATCGGATCGGTAGCATGAGGCCAATCGGTAGGCCGCTGTAATAATCCCATGAATGTTTAGCGGCGAGCCTCCGGCAAGCGCGTAGCGCTACGCGCTCGCCGGAGGCTCGCCCCTAAATGACGATCATTTTTCAAACCTGTTCTTGAATTCCTTTGACGAAAAAGCCTCCGCGCCTTTCGCGGTCTTGCGAACCAGGAAGGCGGCGACACCATCTGTTTTGTCGATAAGAGGCATCCCCTTTTCCGGCCCCAGGACGCAGACAACCTTTGTCATGCTGTCCGCCGTAATGCCATGTCGGGCGACTACGGTGACACTCATCCGCTGGGTTAGGCCCAAGCCTGTCCGCGGGTCCACAATGTGCGAAAAACGTTTGCCCTCAATTTCGACATACTTCTCCGCGTCACCGGAGGTGGAAACCGCGGCGTCGTGAAGGAGCAACGTCTTCGCCGGCTTGCCGTCGCCCCCTTCAAGCGGCGCAATGGCAATGCTCCAGCCCTCCGCATTTGGCGGCGATCCACTGACGGCAATGTCGCCGCTGGCAGCAACGAGGGCGCGCTTAATGCCGTGCTTCGCCAAAACGGGAAGAGCTTCATCGGCGGCATAACCCTTGGCAATGCCTCCGAGATCGAGCTGCATTCCCGCCTTGGCCAACTTGACGGTCCGTGCCTTGGCATCGAGGTGGATCTTCTGATAGCCCACGAGATCCAGGGCCTTGGCAAGTTTGTCCTTGTCCGGCATCCTTTGGCTGCGAAAGGACAGCCGCCACAGCTTTACGATGGGGCCGACCGTCACGTCAAATGCGCCGTCGGAGAGCTTGGAAACCTCCTGCGCTTTAGCCAATACGGCGAATAATTCCTCGCTAACCTTCTCCGGCCCGCCCCCCGCTTTTTGGCAAAGGCGCATCAATTCGCTGGTCGGACGGTAGTCGCTCATGATACGATCAAGTTCCGCGATACGTTCAAATGCCGCCTGGGTCGCCCTGTCCGCCTCCGCTTGATTGGCTGCATAGACGACGATTTTGAACTCCGTGCCCATGTGCGGTTGAGTGAACGTAAACCGGCTCAGGTCAGGTTCGGCCGCGGAAGACAAAGTGAGAAATAAAAAGTAAAAAGTGAGTAGGCAAAAAGCACGAGGAAACCTGAATCGGAAACGAAACGCCACGGGCCATCCCCTTTTCAATCTGCCTATTTACTTTTGAACTGCTTTTTGGAGCTTAACACAGATGCGCTGGACGATACAGGTGGTAACCCTTCTAGTCTTGGCTTCTTTGATTTCTCTTTTAATGGTTGAGCGCGATGAGCCCCTCACGGCTGCACCAGCGCTGCCAACCGAGATTAAACCCTATACGCAAAAAATCCCCGGCTCCGATACGAGCTTTGAAATGGTTCCCATTCCGGGCGGCGAATTCCTGATGGGCAGTCCCGAGGCAGAAAAGGATCGCACTGCCGACGAAGGACCGCAACATCGTGTCGAGATCAAGCCCTTCTGGATGGGAAAATGCGAGGTTACGTGGGAAGAATACGATCTGTTCCGCGGCAAGCCTACCGACGAGAAAGAAGAAGGCGACCAGAAGCCCGAAAAGAAGGATGGAGCCGCCAAAGACAAGGGCAAAGGCGAGGAGACCAAAAGAGATCCCGATGCCACAACACATCCCACCAACGTCTATATCGATCCCTATTACAACTTCGGCGGCGGCAAGCAGCCGGCCATCTCCATGACGCATCATGCGGCGATGGAGTATTGCTATTGGCTATCCAAAAAAACCAGTAAGACCTATCGTCTGCCCACCGAGGCCGAGTGGGAGTACGCGGCCCGCGCCGGGACCAAGACGGCTTACTTTTTCGGCGATGATCCCAAGAACCTGGGTGACTATGCCTGGTTCGCCGACAATTCCGACGAGCAGCCCCACAAAGTCGGCGAAAAAAAGCCCAATCCGTGGGGCCTGTATGACATTTATGGCAACGTCGCGGAATACTGTTTGGACCATTACGACAAGAATTACTACAGCACTTTCTCCGCCGGCAAGACTATACTAGAACCCGTTCTCATGCCAACCGCGAAGCGCTTTCCCCACGTTGCCCGAGGCGGCTCCTGGGCCGACGGTGCCGCTCAACTCCGCAGCGCCTCACGGCGCGGCTCCGACATGACGTGGATCAAACGGGATCCCCAGCGGCCCCGCAGCATTTGGTGGCTGACCGACGCCGATTTTGTTGGTTTTCGAGTTGTATGCCCCGTCGAAGAGCAGGAGAATCTGAAGAAGCTGCGATCCAAAGTGACGCTTGAAAGTAAGTAATGGTGTTTGTTGTTCGTTGTTCGTCGTTCGATGTAAGAGGCCAATGGACCAGGAGCAAACGATATTGATTTACCAAGGAGACTCTCATGACTGACAGACAGCAGAGCCGGCGTGATTTCTTGAAAACCTCGAGTCTAGCGGCCGCGGGGGCCGCGCTAACGACTTCCATGATCCCATCGAACGTCCATGCCGCCGGCGATGATGTCATCAAGGTCGGCTTGATCGGTTGCGGCGGACGAGGCACCGGTGCGGCCGACAATGTTCTGCACGCTGCCAAGAACGTTCAAATCGTCGCCTTGGGCGATGCTTTTCAGGATCGAGCCGATGGTTGCAAAAGGCGGCTTGAGGAAATTGGCAACGGTGAGGACGTGAAAGGGCTTGGCAACAAGGTCGATGTTGGCGATCGCGTTTTCGTCGGTCTTGACGCCTACGAGAAGGTCCTCAAGTCTGACATTAACTATGTTATCCTGGCCACTCCTCCCGGTTTTCGGCCCATTCACTTGCAAGCCGCGGTAGCCGCCGGCAAAAACATTTTCACCGAAAAGCCTGTCGGTGTTGATGGCCCCGGCATTCGCAAGGTTCTCGACGCTTATGAAGACTCCAAGAAAAAGAACCTGGCCATCGTCGCCGGCACTCAGCGCCGTCATCAACTGGGTTACCTCGAAACCATGAAGCAACTCCGCGACGGGGCCATCGGCAACATCGTCGCCGCTCGTGTTTACTGGAACCAGGGCCTGCTTTGGAACCATCCCCGCCAACCCGGTTGGAGCGATCTCGTTTATCAACTCCGCAATTGGTACTACTTCGTCTGGCTCTGTGGCGACCAGATCGTCGAGCAGCATGTCCATAATCTCGACGTGGCCAACTGGGGCCTGGGCAGCCACCCCATTCGTGCCGTTGGGATGGGCGGCCGACAGCGCAGCGTCCCCAATCCGAAGGACTATGGCCAGATCTTCGATCACATGGCCGTCGATTACGAATATCCCAACGGCGTGCACGTCATGAGCATGTGCCGGCAAATCGACGGCTGCGAAGGCAATGTCTCGGAGACCTTTATCGGCACCAGGGGCGTGTGCAAGGCCAACGAGTACAAGATCAACGACAGTCGCATTCTGAGCCGTCAACAAGACAAGGCCAGCACCGATCCATACATCCAGGAGCACACCGATCTGATCGAGAGCATCCGCACCGGCAAACCGCTCAATGAACTCAAGCAGGTGGCGGAAACCACTCTCACGGCCATCCTGGGCCGTATGTCCACGTATACAGGCCAGGCTCTGACTTGGGATCAAGCTTTGAATTCCAAGGAAGACACGATGCCGGCCAACCTGGGCTGGGACATGAGCCTGCCCGAAGGGCCGATCGCAGTGCCTGGGAAAACGAAGTTCGTCTAATCTGTATTCGATGACTTAAAACGGCAAAGGCCCCGGCGTCATAACTCGGGGCCTTTGCCATTTGCACATCATGGAATTACTTGCTGTCGTATTTCATCATAATCTCAGCCCGCGGCACGCCGGCCAACTCCTCGAATCCGCCTCCAATGATGATATCGGCCAGCTTGTTTACATCACGAAAGTAGTGATCGGTGGGACGCTGTCCGGTGAGCTTGCGGCGCAAGTCCTGGCACAGGATGTCCGCCGCGCCGATGGCAGCCTCGTCTTTCTGCTTCTGACCCCAGAGCGCCGTTACGAGAATGGTGACCGTGTCTTGCACGCGCTGGGATAGCTCCGCCATGCGACACTGGCGATCGGCCAGTTTCAACTGATGCTTGACCATCATGCCGCTAAGTTCTCGAGGGGCCTTACGGAACATGTCGAGGGCGAAGCCGATGTGATCGGCCAGTCGCGGATCGCCGGCGGGCGGCGTTTGCCGTTCCTTGCCGTTGACTTTTTGAGTCAGCAGCCATTTCGCGTACGCCCCGAATTCCTGGCGCATTTTGAAGAAATGAACCAGATTGAGGGGATTGGGATTCTTGATCTGCAGCCGCTGGGCCGCCTTGCCAATTGGCTCAAAAAAGGCCTTACCATGTTCCTTGACTAGCGATTTGAAGAAAGCCAAACCGAGGATTTCTCCTTCGCCTTCATAAATGCACGGGGCGAGGAAATCGTAGACGTTGTCGCCGAAGACGTGCCCCTTGAGAAACGATCGGCCGCCGTGCGTTTTCATGAAGAGTTCGATGGCCGCTTCCTTCTGCGCCTCGCTGCCGAAGATCTTGGCGATGATGCATTCCAGTTCACCACGATAACCTTCGTCGATAAGCCACGAGCCCCAGGCAATGAGCGCGTCGGTGCCGGCAATTAAAGCAGCCAGGCGGGCAATGCGGCGCTTGACCAGTTCGCGCGTGCCGATGGGTTGTCCATAGGTCCGGCGAAACTCGGCCCAGGGCAGGATGTTGGCAAGCATGATGCGCATCGTCCCGGCCGCGCCGGCGCCCAGTGAAAGCCGGCCCAGGTTGAGGCCGTGATAGGCGATCGTCAGCCCGTCGCCCAGCGGCGGGATCAGCAAGTTGGCCCGCGGCACCCGGAAGTTCTTGAAGATCAGCCCATTGTTGTAGGCTTGCCGCAAGGCATAGATGCCATACGTCTTGAGTTTGAAGTTTTCCGTCTCGGTTGGCGGCAAGTCGGCGATCAAAACGGCCGGTTTGCCATCGATTTGCACCACCAGACCAATTGTCCGCCCGGGAATGACGTTGGTGATGAAAAGCTTTTCGCCGTTTACGACATAGTCGTCGCCATCGATCACGGCCGTGGTGCGAAGGGCCGTCAGGTCGGAGCCCGCGCCAGGCTCGGTCAACGCGAACCCGGATAAAGCTCGACCGTCAGCCAGGCGAGGAAGGAATCGTTGCTTTTGATCCGGCGAACCGAAGGTGCGAACCGGATCGACCGCACCGATGCAGCCGTGGATGGACGCCATGCCGGCGACCATCGGGTCCTGCGTGGCCACCTTGGTGAGAAAACGCGTGAACCGGGCAAACGGAGCACCCTGGCCGCCGTATTTCGGATCAATGAGCATGCCCCAATAACCGGCGCCGGCCAACTCCTCCAGATACGACATCTGAAGCTTCCCGTTTTCGTCGATTGTGGTTCCCGACGAGCGCCGCCGGACAACAATCTCATAAGCCTTGCTCATGGCCTCATCACACGGAGCCGTTTCGGACAGCGGTGGCGGTGAGAATAGCTCGAAGGGCACGCGCTTGTCCCAGACGGCCTGGTGGATGGGGCTTTGCGAGGTTTGGTAGCGCGGGGCGAACATGGCCTCGACCTGTTCATCGGCCTTGTCCACCGCCCCCATCCGCCGGGCCTCTTCCTCGCTCTTGCCTCCCAGGCGCAGAGCCGTTTCGGCGAAACTTTGCTGCCGGTCGCGGTCCGTCGGCGACACGATGCTCATGAGTCTCTCCCAAAGAGGACACGAAATCGGAAAGAGCCAAAGGATTACAGGTTCCCCTATAACTATTCTATGCCAAGAACAAGCGCAGAACTTTGCAGGCAACCGAATCACTTACCCGCCTTTTGCGTTTACAATCGTTCCAGGCCATAAATAATTGTCTTCAGTTTAGCGGTGAGCCTCCGGCGAGCGCGTTGCAACGCGCTCGCCGGAGGCTCGCCGCTAATCGCGATTGCTAAAATAACAACATGGCCTACGCCAGCCTCCGCGCGTGTATCACCGATCTTGAACGCACCGGCCAATTAGTGCGCATCGAGCAGGAGATCGATCCATACCTCGAAGCCGCCGAGATTCAGCGGCGCGTCTACCAGGCCGGTGGGCCGGCCATCTATTACGCCCGCGTCAAGGATTGCGCTTTCCCCATGGTCAGCAATCTCTTCGGGACCATCGAGCGTACGCGCTTTCTGTTTCGGGATACCCTTGAAGCGGTGCGCCATCTTGTTGAACTCAAAGTCGATCCAGCCGCATTTTGGAAACGGCCTTTACGCTACCGCGATGTGCCACGGACACTGTGGCATCTTCGGCCGAAGTTCGTGCGGTCGGGGCCTGTCCTAAACCGGAAGACCACGATCAGCGAATTGCCACAGCTTCAATGCTGGCCGCGCGATGGCGGGGCGTTTATCACCTTGCCGCAGGTTTACACCGAAGACGCGGATCGGCCCGGCTGGCGGCATTCGAACTTGGGCATGTATCGCGTGCAACTGTCCGGCAACGACTACCAGCCGGATCGCGAGGTCGGGCTGCACTATCAAATCCACCGCGGCATCGGTGTCCACCATGCAGCAGCCATCCGCAAGGGGGTGCCGTTTCGCGTCAACATTTTCGTCGGCGGCCCGCCGGCTCTTTCGCTGGCGGCCGTCATGCCCCTGCCTGAAGGGTTGCCGGAGCTGGCATTCGCGGGTGCGCTGGGGGGGCGGCGGGTGCGGTTGGTGATTAGTGGGACCACGGGGGGCTATCGCCCCCCGCTCGCCTTGCCGGTTGCCGCGGACGCCGATTTCTGCATTACCGGCGTCGTTCATCCTGACCGGTTGCTTCCCGAAGGACCGTTCGGCGATCACCTCGGCTACTACAGTTTGACTCATCCTTTTCCCGTCCTCAAAGTAGACGGCGTCTATCATCGGCAAGACGCCATTTGGCCGTTTACCGTCGTGGGCCGGCCGCCACAGGAGGACACGGGTTTCGGCCAAATAATTCACGAATTGACGGGGCCGATTATTCCGACCGTTGTCCCTGGCTTACATGCGGTTCACGCAGTGGACGCATCCGGCGTCCATCCGTTGCTCCTGGCCATCGGCAGCGAACGCTACGTCCCTTACGCTGCCCAGCGCCGGCCGCAGGAATTGCTCACCTGCGCCAATGCCATCTTGGGTCAAGGTCAGTTGTCGTTGGCCAAGTATCTGCTAATTGTCGCCAAAGGGGACGCGCCCGAACTCAATATCCAGGATATCCCGGCCTTCTTCCGTCATTTGCTGGAGCGGGTCGATTGGCAGACTGATTTGCACTTTCAGACGTGCACCACCATTGACACACTGGACTATTCGGGCACCGGGCTCAACGAAGGCTCGAAGGTTGTCATCGCGGCCGCCGGTCCAGCGCGGCGGAGCCTGGCGACTTCCCTGCCCGGGGCCATCTCTTTGCCGGACGGTTTTGGTGAACCCCAGGTTTGTTTGCCCGGCATCCTGGCCATCAAAGGACCTCCCTACAAGGAAAGGGGGGAGGCGGCCATCGAACTATTAACGGCCATGCTTGGCGTTTCTCGCCCGAGCAGCCCTTTGTTGGACGATTTTCCGCTGATCCTCATTGTCGACGATAGCTCGTTCGCCGCGCGGACTCTAAACAACTGGATCTGGGTCGCGTTTACCCGGTCAAACCCGGCATCCGACCTTCACGGAGTCGGCGCGTTCACCCGGAAAAAGCACTGGGGCTGCACCGGCCCGCTCATCATCGACGCCCGCATCAAACCTCACCACGCCCCCCCGCTGGAGGAAGATCCGGAAGTTGCCAAGCGCGTCGATGCGCTCGGGGCCCGCGGCGGGCCGTTGTACAAGATTATTTAGCACTATTTGTGTAGGTGCTAGCGAGCCCGGTTGCGTAAGCACCGGGAGGAAACCTTCCGGGTTCGCCGATGTTCAATTCATTTCGGTGTATTACTAGGCCGGCACCGCGTCCAGATCGAGGGGCGCCCACATTTGATGGCGCCACTTTTCCACGGCTTGGGCCGCCATGGCGGCGTTGTCGGTGCAGAGAGACAAGGGCGGGATAAACAGCTCGGCCCCTTCCTCCTTGGCCATCTCGGTGAGCGCGGCACGCAGCGCCTGGTTAGCTGCGACCCCGCCGCCGACAGCGAGTCGCTTGAGCCCAGTCTGCTGAAGGGCCTGACGGCATTTCTCCACTAAAACGTCCACGACCGCTTGTTGAAAACTGGCTGCCAGATCGGCCCGTCGTTGGCCGGGTTCAACCTGGGCCGGCTTCGAATGATCCGGTCCGGTGATCGTGTACAGGACCGCCGTCTTGAGGCCGCTGAAACTGAAGTCGAGACGTTCCTCACGCAGAAAGGATCGTGGAAACCGAAACGCGGTGGGATTGCCCAGAGCCGCCTCGCGCTCGACGGCCGGGCCGCCGGGAAAGCCCAGCCCGAGAAGAGCCGCCACTTTGTCAAACGCCTCACCGGCCGCATCGTCGAGGGTCGCACCCAGACGCTCGAAGCGCAGCGGGGTAGGGCAGTGAAACAGAGTCGTGTGGCCGCCACTGACGACCAGGCCGACGCACGGGAAAATATCGCGCCCCGCAGCCAATCGGCAAGCGTAGATATGTGATTCGATGTGGTTGACGCCGATAAGCGGCACGCCGAGTGTCACGGACAGCATCTTGGCCGCGCTGACGCCGACCAGCAGCGCTCCAACCAGCCCGGGCGTGTAGTGCACGGCAATACAGCCGATCTCATCGAGCCGGACGTTGGCTTGCTTCAACGTTTCATCGATCACCGGCAAGAGTTTTTGCAGATGCGCTCGTGCCGCCACCTCGGGAACGACGCCGCCAAACCGAGCATGCAGATCGGTCTGCGAGGCGACCACGTTGGCCAGGATCGCCGGTTCGTCCGTGAAAACCGCCGCCGCCGTTTCATCGCAGGAAGTTTCGATGGCAAGAAATAACAAGACAACCTCGCGCAAAGACGCCAAGGCGCAAAGAGCTGAATCTAAACGACGACCGCACTCTTCTTGTCTTCCTTTGCGCCTTTGCGCCTTTGCGCGAGATCCTCTTCCCAGCGAACACTTTGCCGGAAGAATGCCAGCGGGTTGTCGTAAACCATCTTCCGAATGACCTCCTCGCTATGCCCCCGCCGTTTCATCTCCTGAATCATCTCCGGCACGGCCAACGGATTGGACTTACCCCAATCGCCGGCCGAGTTGGCCATGATGCGGTCCGTGCCGACCATTTCGATGATGTCCACGGCCCGCTCCGGTGTGCATTTCGTGGTTGGATACAGCGTCATGCCGCACCAGAAGCCGTTGTCCAGGGCCAGGCGGACGGTGTGCTCTTCAACGTGATCGATCAGAACGCGCTCAGGATTGACCCGGCGATCTCCCTGGAGCATGTCGATGATCATGCGCGTGCCCTTGTACTTGTCCTCCAGGTGCGGCGTGTGGATGAGGATCAGTTCATTGGTCTTCATGGCCAGGTCGACATGTTCCTGGAAGATGGTAGCCTCGTTGGCCGTGTTCTTGTTGAGGCCGATCTCGCCGATGCCGAGGACATTGGGCTTATCCAGATATTCCGGGATGATGGCAATGACCTCGCGCGACAGCTTGACGTTTTCCGCTTCCTTGGCGTTGATGCAAAGCCAGGAGTAATGCTTGATGCCGAACTGCGCGGCCCTCTTGGGCTCCACTTCAGTCAGATGCCGAAAGTAATCACGAAACCCCTCGGCACTCCCCCGATCAAACCCCGCCCAAAACGCCGGTTCCGACACCGCCACGCACCCGCACTGAGCCATGCGCTGGTAGTCATCGGTAACTCGGGAGATCATGTGGATGTGGGGGTCGATGTAGTACATATATATTTTATCTCCTTTCATTACAATCGTTTGCGTATCAATCGGTGCCGAGTAAAGTGCCGAGTTCCTGGTTCCTGCCTATAATGGTGTACAGAGTCACTGACTTCTCGCCCTGCGGTTTCTAACCCATCAGGATACCACAATGGCACGCGGCCCGAAACCAACCGTCCGCTACTGGAGCAGCCGGAAAGCCTACGCCTGCTGGATCGGTAAAGACCGTCACTTCCTCGCCCGAGGCCCGGACGACGCACCGAACGGGCCGACCTACCTGGCCGCCCTCGACCAGTTCCGCAAACTGGTGGCGCAGGACGCAGGAAAGGGCACTGATGATTATCAGGTTTCCGCTCTGATGAACCAGTACCGCGCACACCTGAAGGCCACCCGCAAAAGCGGAGCGCCCGGTGTGTTCGAGGTCATGGCACGCGGCTTCACGGAGGAGTTCGGCAAGCTGAAGGTGCGAGACCTTCGGCCTCACATGGTCGAGGAGTACCTCGCCCGCCAAGACCATCGCTGGAACGCCACGAGCAAATCCCATGCGGGCACTCTCATTCTAGCGGCTGTCTCATGGGCGAGAAAGAAGGGGTTCATCGAAAACGATCCACTCGCCGGTCGGGTGGAATTGCCGCAGCCAATTCTGCGTGGCCGGGAAGCGAGGATGTCGGATGAGTTGATGGACCTGCTGATCGACGAGGCCCGCAAGAACAAGATGCGGTCCCAGGAGTTTGCCGACCTGCTCTGGGTGCTGCGCACCACCGGTGCGAGGCCGGGCGAGATTCGGAACTCCGAGGCTTTCAACTACGAAAAGGGCAAGCTCGTCTTCCGATGGAACGCCACGCGGGGATACATCTGGAAGAACGCAAAGAAGACCCAGCGGGACAGGATCATCTACTTGACACCGGACGTGCAGGCGTACATCAAGAAGCTGATCGCCGCGACCCCGAAGGGACTGATCTTCCGGACGCCGCGGGGAGCGGGATGGCTGCCGACCTCGATTGGAAACAAATGGAGATGGCTAGTTAAGCGCCCCCGAGTGGCGGCGTTTTGCAAGGAACACGACATCGACCCAAACGGGCTGAAACCCTACAATTTCAGGCACTCGGCTATCAGCGCATGGGTCGATAAAGCCGCCGACATCTACGTCGCCGCACAGGTCTTCGGAACTTCGGTGAAGATGATCGAGACGCGGTACGGGCATCCGAACGTTGATCTGATTCACGAGAAGGTTCTTCAGTTCCACCAGATGATGAGCGGTCAGGCAAGGTAAGAGAGAGTCGCCAAACGCGAGTGTACGGAAGGCGGGAGTGTAGGCAGACAGACTTCATCTCGGCGCGAACTTCCAGGTGGTTTCCATCATCTTTCCTCGTGGGACATCTGGCAGGAGAGGAATCATGAGCGTGGAAACATCCCAACTCGACACATCTGGATAAGCCACTCTATGGACCCATGAAAAAACCCAGCCGTTCTTGGCTGGGTCCATTACCACAGTGGCATTACTGTCGCCTTCTTCGGTCTGCCTCTGGGCCTGACCGGAGGCGGCGGTTCCTCCGGCTGCGGAGCCGCACGCGGCGAGCCCTCCATCAACTCGATCAGACTGTCTTCCTCGACCAGCATCTTGCCCATCGCACGGTTCACCCGCAGTTTGCCCTTCGCAATGAGAGCATACACCAGCTTGACGGAGATGGCGCCGTTGAGCCGACCGACCACCTGTTTGACGCTAATGTAGCTCTTCACGGCATCACCAAAAAATCAGCCGGGTGAATTTCCCCGCCTTCGTGTCTACTTGAGTTAATTCCCGATCAGGCTGCACCCCTCGACGCAGCAGCAGGCAATTACGCGGATCTTTGAACAGGCAATAGCCCGTTCCGGCGGTAACGTTCTAGCTCGACCTGGGAGAGTACCCATTGCGGATACGCTCCCCTGCCGCTTTGGCGCTTCTCGGCACGCAACCGGTTCAGTCGGCAATACTCGCGAATCGTAAACTCCGCCTTGCCAACCGCACGGGCGAATTCTTCCGTCGTGTACCACTCCCGCACTTGCTGGCGCTCAACCAGCACGACGAGAAGGGATTCAATTTTTTCAAGACGTTCTTCCACGGTCATCGCCACATCCTACCTTTCCATGTCCCTGTCTTGGCTTTGCTCAGTCGGCGGAGCTTTCGTCCTATCGCCGCAGTTTGAAAAGAGGCGGGAAGGGCGATTTCCCGCCCCCCCCGATCACTTCTTAAACAGCCAACAGGCCAGGCCCTTGACGACCTTGTCTGTTCGTTCCTGCCGCTTGGCCTTGCGTTCCTGTTCATCCTTAACCAGCCGAAGCCAGTCATCCGTGCGGAAGGTCATCATGTAGAACATCCACCCGAAGCACACGACGCAGAGAATTACGAAAAGAACCGTTCCCATGGCATTCTCCTTTCAAGAGAAATAAGCCGATCAACTTGCGTTACGCCACACACGAACTTCATCACCGTTCCGAACTCTTGTCCTGCGGTGAGTTGTCACCGCCAGATGCCACGAGGGCGACAGAAACCGCCGCGCCCAGCAGCACTCCCACCGGACCCAATAGGATCGCACCCGCGATGGAAGGCCCCCAGATGACGGCCTTGACGGCCAAGTCTGTAGCCACTGCTTCTCCCAAAGTTTCTGCTGACATGGTCTTTCTTCCTTTCTTGTGAAATGGCGGGCGGGGCGATTCCCGCCCGCCGGAGTTACTACTTGAGGAACCGAGTGAGTAGATTAATCGCCTTGGTGGCCGCAAGCTTCTTCGCGGCGTCCTTGACTTCCGGGTTGGCGTTTCCGAACTTCTTCCCCAATTGGGCCGCGACTGCGACGAAAATTATCATCATGACAATCCCGTTCCCGAATTGGTCACCTAGCCAACTTGCCAGTAACATGTGAACTCTCCCTTTCTGAAAATGTGGTGGAGTAGCTCCGCCAGCATTGGTTATGGTTCTTGTCTCCGACTACATCTCCCTGCCACCGTGTTCCCGCTCCTGTCCCTGGTGCGGTTCCGCCTTCTGGACCTCGTGTTCCTGGTTTCCCTTACCGACCTCCGGCGTCGGCGTGTATTGGCCCGGCCCGTAGGGAGTGAATGCGCCCCCGTTGAATAGGGCCTGAGCCATCTCAAGCGATCCCTGCTTGCCGAGCCGGTTCAATTCCGCGCTGACCTCCGCCACCGCGCTTTTCAGACCCGGTGCCAATTCTGCAAGGGTCTCTTTCATGACATCCACAAATCCACGACTCATAATGCACCTTTCCTTTCAGAGTTTTTGAAACCGTTGCTTATCACTCGTGTCATCTGAACCACTTTGACTTCACTCTTCTGCAACTGAGAGAATCTTAACTTGCCCTCTGGCAAGCCCCAGCCACGCTGTCGGCAAGCTGGCTTGAACTTGGGGAAAGCTCCCGGCAACCTCAAAACGCACCTTTCCTTTCAGGGGTTTTCAAACTGGAAATCCCACACGGCCGGGGGCGGCTGGGTCGCCACCTGACCTTGACTGTTCGTTGACAACGCCATTGCCAGAAGCACTGCACCCAGCAGCAGCACGAACGATCCGAACAAAACTTTTCCCGCTGCCTTGTACCGTTCCAATGGTCCCGGCCCCTGACCGAACCTCGACTCCTCGTAGTACCGCACCAACGTGGTGCAGACGGGCGGGACACCGGGCGTGAAGGTTATTGCTGTTCGCTCAGGGAGCATCATCACCTCTTCAGGTTTCAGGAGCTTGCGACCATGCTGCTGCCAGTTCTCGCTACGGTTCGTCGAGTAGCCGTGACTCTCCTGGCCATTTGCCGAGGAACTCCGCGAAGTTCCAGTGCTGGTGCCGCCGCTGGTAATGGTGATGGTCGCCTCACCAAGCCGATTGCTCACATACTCCGCCGTCGGTAGTTCATTGACTCCGAAATACACTTGGCTCACGTTGCTGAGCAGGGTCTGGTCTTGCCCGTCCGGGAAACACTTCTTGAGCTGGCCAAGACTCTGGAAATAAAACTGAAGCCTTACGCCGTATCCCCGGTACTTATCCACCGCGTCATCCAAAGCTTCGAGATGCCCCAACGAGCTGCTCTCATCCAGCACGTAGTGGATTTTCGTTTCCTCCTGCAAGCCGCCCCGCACCACGGCCCGGAGCAAGGAGCTGATCCACATCCGAAGCAAAGGTGACTGCGCCCGCATATGGTCTGGCGGGAGTATCAGGTACACCGTCATCTTGCCCTTCCGCAAATCCGCCGGATCGAAGCTGCTGGTCTTGGTGCTTTCCGCGACGGCCAGCGTATCGAGGAATCGCAGGAACCTATTCGTCGTGGTCAGCGTCGAGCCAAGCTCCTTGTCCTTGAATTGGGTGAGTTGGTTCCCCATTCGTGCCAGCATTCCCTCCCACGCATCCGATGCACCCATGAGCTTGATGGCCATTTCGAGCTTCTCAGGACTCGTGAGCAGCGTCCGCACCGTCTGCAAAGACCTGTCATTTGGCTCTCCGTACTGCACGACGAGGGAGATCATCGCCGCAATCCACGCCTCAGCCGAATCTGGCCAGTGCGGGTCCTTCTCCTGTCCGGTACGAATCACCAGGGCCTCGCCGATATCGCGGCACTCATCAATCGCCACAGGCGAATCCTTGTCGATGAAGTCCAAGGGGTTGAACGTGTCGGAGTGTTTTGTCACGACCTTGAACGGGTCGAGCATCACAATCCGATGTCCAAAAACCCGCCGCCGATGCTCCGCTGTAAGCCGGGCGTTCTCACCCTTGAAGTCCACCACAACAACCGAGTCCGGGCTGCTCAGGAGGAACGGCACCACACAGGAAACGCCCTTGCCGACGCCCGTCGGAGCGAAAATCGCCGTATGCACGGCATGCGGCAACTTCACCAGCGCCGGGTTGATCGTCGGCTTGCGCCCGAACTGCATCGCCTCCAGAAACCCCTCGCAAACTTCCTTCGACGGCAGCCTGGGGTCGAAAAGCCCATGCACAGCCTTTGGAAGCGGTCGCTTTCCCGCATCAGTCACTCGCCCGATGATTAGCCCCGTCCTTGCACCGAGCATCCCGGTTGCCCGCAGGTCGCTACCATCCGCCCAGCGAGCTGTACCGAAAGCCGTAAACACTCTGCGTCCGCGCCTGGCGAAGCCGATAAGGAGAGCGATGCCGATCCAGAGGAGAATCGCCCCTCCGAGTTTCTCCGCCAGCACCGCCACACAGGCGAAGGTGGCGAGCACGGTACCAATCAACATGAGTCGCGAAAGCTTGTACATTGGTGGTCTCCTTTCGGTCTTGGGGCGATCACGTCGCGTCTGTTTTCAGGGGCTGCGTTTCTTGTCCTTCATCACCGACTGGAACGTTTTTGCATCCAGACCCTGATGGCGGGCCTTTTTGGCTACCTTCTTTGCATTGCCGAGCGGCACTTAGGCGCTTGGTGCAGGCGATAAAGAGAGCGATGCCGATCCAGTAGAAAATCGTCCCTCCGAATTTCGCCGCCAGCACTTCCAAACCGACGAAAGCGGCGAGCACGGTGCCGATCAACATGAGTTGCGAAAACTTTTTCATTGGTAGTCTCCTTTTGGTCTTGGGGTGATCGCATTGCGTCTGTTTTCAGGCGCTGCGTTTCTTGCTTTTGTCCTTCATCACTGACTGAAACGTTTTTGCATCCAGACCCTGCTCGCGGGCCTTTCTGGCTTCCTTATGAGCCTCACCGAGCGACTCGATGAGATCATCGAGCGACAGACCTTGGCCGGTGGCGACGATGCACACGCCCGACGGCAGTTGGCATTTCACGCGAGTTACCTTCACCGACGGCGTATTCCCGTTGCGGCTTTTTCGCCCGGCGTGGACGATGGCGTCTCGACTTGCACCCGACAGCTTGAGAGCGAGTAAACGTTCTTGTTCGTTCTCCGGGAGGTTCGAGGCCGCGTAACAGTCGGAAATACCTGCCTTCCCATCCCGCAAAGCTTCCTGCCAAGCCGGGATGCACTTCGATGGCGACAGCAACTTTGTGACGGTCGGTGCGCCGAGATGCAGGAACTCTGCGAGGTCCTTCAGTTGCCACCCTGGGTTCATGCACATCAGCTCGGCACCGGCCAGCCATTTCTCATGAGCGGTCAGATCAGCACGATGAAAAACTGTGGCGAGCTGGATGCCCCGGATTTCCATTTCCGGCTTATCGGTGATGATGACCGGAAGTTCCTTGATCCCTTTGCGCCCAGCAGCCAGCCATCGTCGCCAGCCGTCGATAATCGTGCCGTCTGGTTTTGCCAGCAGTGGCACGAGCACCCCCCGAGCCAGCATGTCGTCGCCGAGATGATCCAGGTCCGTTTCATCTGCCGACGTGCGCGGGTTTTTCGGGTCAGCCTTAAAGAATCCCACCGGTTTCATTTGCATAGTTGCCATCGCTATTTCTCCCATTGGTTAGAACTGTTCTTGCGTTACCTTCATCGCGTCACATGAGCGTGTCTGGCCTCATTCATCACTGAGCCACTTTTCTGCGACTCTCAGGGCGGCCGCCCTTCCGATTCTCTTGGCCGCTTTCCGTGCGTCCTCGTTTTTCTTGAGAAACCGCGCCCCCAGGGCGACGGCTACCGCGATGACGAGCATCACGGTGAAAAAGCCCGTACAAAGCGCTCCGAGCATCTGATCGAAAACATTGGCAAGGATCATGGTTTGGTCTCCGTTTGCTTGAGGTCTGTTGCACCTGAAAGAATCCTAAACCGATGCGATGGCGGCTGAAGCCACGCTGCCGGCAAGCTCGCTGGAACTTCAGGAAAGCTGCCCGCAACCTGCTTGTCTGGGACAAAAAGCCGATGGAAATCGGGGCGAAGAGCCGCACTTTTCCCCCAGGCACCGACGCAATCAAGCGGCTGCGCTTCGACCCAGCGTCGCCGTTTCGTTTGCAACTTCCCCATCGTTATCCCAGGCTCGGGACTCGTTACTTCCGAAGCTCTTCGCTAGAATCTTCTGCAACTGAGAAAATCCTAACCCGATGGGATGGGCAGCTTTCGCTACCCTGTCGGCAGGCTGACTTGATCTTGGGAAAAGCTCCCCGCAACATGGCATCTGGGGAAGAAAGACCATGGAAATACCGGAAATGGGCCGCACAGTTCGCCCCGACGCCGAGGCGATCAAGCGACTACGCGTTGCGAAAGGCTGGACCGTCGAAGACCTGGCCGGGAAGGCGATCTGTTCGCCCAAGACCTTGCAAAACATCGAGAAGGGGAATCGCGTCTACCTGTCTACGCTTTCAAAACTCGCCAAGCCACTTGCTGTCGAAATCATGACTCTGGTGCAAGGAGGTAAACCGCCCACGCAGCCGCCGGAGCCGCCGAAGCCTCAATCCGGCATTCAGATGCAATTCGTGTTGTCGATTCCGTTCGATCAGTTCGACGAATCTGAACAGTTGGGCGGCTTCATCGAGTTCCTGAAGCAGTTCATGAAGGGTGGAGGAAACATAAACGTTGTCGGTGTGGCACCCGGTAGCACGATCATAACGGTCGAGGTGAGCATAGATGACATGCTTGCATTGTCGTCTGCATTATCAGAGGGAAAGTTGGCGGAGATGCTCTGTGATGAATTGCGTCTCAGGTTTAAGCCCGAACCCATCGTTCTCGATCCCGACGTTCTCGACCTCACCGACGTGACGCCCCTCCCGGGCGGTATACCGCAATCGCCCGGCACCGCCAGCATATCCGACGACGTCAGAGTCGCTGACGACGCCACGAGACCGGAAGAGGCCAAGAGCCCAGAAGACGCCCCGATAGAAGAAGATGTCACGCTCCCCAAAGGCAAGCCGTAACCGCTAATGCGTGTTACAGTCGGTGGAACCCATATTGCCGTAATCCATATGCGTGCAAGAAATATGTGTTTGGCGTGGTTGAGGTTCCGGCTGAGTGCTCTGGAAACTACCTAGGGCCTGCATCTGTGATGCCTGTACTGTAGCTGCCTGAGCTTGTGCGTTCATCGCTTCGAGGTTACGATGACGTTCGGTATCGCTAATCTCCGACATAAGTTCGGCACCTTTAGCTTGCGCCTGCACCTCCGTCATCCTGTGCATATCTTCTTGTTCGGCTATCTCACGCCGCTTAGCTGTCCACAATGCAATCAAATCCATATACGGATAGCCTGCACGTTGATATGCTGCGACTATCTTAGGGTTAGAACATTCTGTGGATTCTACATAAGTCTTTAGCTGTCCGCTCGCTCGCTTATTCCTGCATTCTTGTATCGCACTAGCGGCCTCTTGCGAGGTCGCCCTTAACCGCGTTGTATACTGTTGCTGTGCTTGTATAGACTGCTGTTGCTGCTGGACCTGTTGTTGCAATAGTTGCGATTGGGCTTGCTGTGCTTGTAATTGCACTTGACGCTGCTGGTAATCCTGCTGGACATCCATGTTAGATCCCATATTACGCATGAACTGATTAGTGTTCCATGCCAATGCCTGCGTAGTGCATAATAGAACGCCTAAGGATAAGAGACACAGGGCACGAGTGAATGACATACATTGGCAGAACACTTCTCGGTTTGTCATGGGGCAACTCCGATGTGAGTGGATGTAGTGCTAAGGCGTTGAGAGATGTGCTATATGTCATAGTATCATCAAGATACTAAAAAAAGGTAAATACATTCCAAAGTGTACCTGGCGGGATAGGCGGTGCCAACTATCACTGTGGGCGTGTTGTTAGCATCCCTTGGCAGCACTACGGACTGGGGCGCCGGGTTGCGGCGGCGGCTGGATGCGGAAAAGCTCTGACGGGCACCTCAAGCTCTTAGCGGTTGAGATTACCGATACCGCTGATTGTTGCGGTTAACTTAAAGTGGACATCGCCCTGGCCGGCAAGAAGCAAGCCATTAGCTTCGAGCATTTCGGGCACCATCACTTCGAGTTTCGTCATCAATTGCTCGATGGTCGCAGCCTCGGTGGATATTCCGGGCACATCGACGCCTTCGGCAACCCATACCTTGGCCTCACCATCCCAGAATGCTTTAACCTTGTACACTGTGCCCATATAAGCTCCTACTCGAAAAGTCTGGCGACAACGCCGACGCCGATGGTGCGGCCGCCTTCGCGGATACCGAAGCGCAGCCCTTCTTCCATCGCGAGCGGCGAACTCAGCGTCGCTTCGATTGACACGTGATCGCCCGCCATAATCGTCTCAATACCAGCAGGCAACGTCAGGCTGCCCATAACGTCGCTCGTGCGGAAGCAAAACTGCGGACGATAGTTGCTCAATAATGGCGTGTCACGGCCAGATTCTTCCTGGCTCAGTAGATAAATCTCCGCTGTGAACTTCGTATGCGGCGTTACCAAACCTGGCTTGCACAGTACCTGGCCAGGTTCAACTTCCTCTCGCCTGATGCCGTGCAGTAGGATACCAACGTCATCACCAGCGCGACCTTCATCCACCAATTTGCGGGACATTTGGACGCCCGTGGAGACCGTCTTCTGCGTTGGTCGGAGGCCGACGATTTCGATTTCTTCGTTCGCCTTGATGATACCGCGTTCAACGCGACCGGTAACAACCGTGACACCATCAGAGATCGAGAACACATCTTCGACTGGCATCAGGAATGGCTTGTCGAGGGGGCGTTCCGGCTGCGGAATGGTTTTATCCACCGCTTCCATCAGCTTGAGGATAGCATCGTGGCCCAGTTCCGGTTTTCTACCTTCCAATGCGCAGACGGCTGAACCGTGGATGATTGGGATGGTATCGGCCGAGAACCTATATTCGCCCAACAGGTCGCGTACTTTCATCTCGGCCGATTCAAGTGATTCGTTATCCTCAACTATGTCGCACTTGTTGAGGAACACCACGATTGCCGGTAAGCCAACCTGGCGGGCGATGAATATCTGCGCTCGCGTCTGCGACATCGGGCCGTCAGCAGCCGATACAACCAGGATCGCTCCGTCCATCCGCGCCGCGCCGGTAATCATGTTCTTCACATAGTCAGCGTGGTTGGGGCAATCGACATGTGCGTAGACGCGGTTTGCGGTTTCGTATTCCACATGCGCCATGCTGATGGTGATGCCCCGCGTCTTCACTTCCGGTGCCGCGTTGATCTGATCGTAAGCGGCGTATTTGGCACCGCCCGTCTCAGCCAGTACCTTGGTGATCGCCGCCGTTAGCGATGTCTTGCCGTGATGCAGGTGACCGAGCGTCCCGATATTGCTGTGCTGCTTGTTCACCGCGTCATCCCGCCTTTCGTAGGTCTTCGCAAGAGACAAAGAGCGCTTTCATTGCATAAACGTTGGAGCTTTCTTGCTGATCCATTCCTTGAGAGCGTCATGCGACTCGAACGCCGCGACCTCGATGCTGTCGATGGTCGGCCCTGTTTCGCCCACCTGTCGGATTTCTTCTTCGCTCATCTCGCGAAGCCACATGATCCGGTGCCGTTGCAGACCGCCACGTGTCAGATTGATCGCACCTTCATTAAGCGGCTTGTCCAGGTTGCTGCCCTTGATGAGCACGAGGTAGACCAAATCCCCGGAAAATTTCAGCAGCAGCCCCTCGGATGGGTTGTACTGCCACGTTCCCATCCAACTGTAAGGGAACCACATGCTATTGCCATCCCGGAAGCGGAACTCGACAGCGGAAGCCTGGTCGCGGATGCCGCGCAGATAGCCAAACGCCGCGCACGAATCTTCGCCGCCATCAGGCTCGCCGTCTTTGTTCGGCGAAGGCGCGGCCGACCGTTCTGATCGGAGAATTCCCTTCAGTCGCTCTTGATGGGTGAGTTTGTCATCGGTCATGGTCCATCTCCCGTTGCGCCGCGTCTCTTGCGACACCAGGCTGGGTCAAATGATTGTGTAAGGCTATCGCTTCCAGTTGCTGAGCGGTCGTCGTGTGCTTCCTCAAACGACCCCGCAACGTCGGCTTCTTCGCCGGAGCTTGAGAAAGCTCCGTCGCGGACATGGGATCGTCCGGTCTGCTGACTGCCTTCAGCATCGCGATACGGTCGTCCGTGAAAATCTGGGCTTGTTCCCTCCCGCGTGTCACGGCCACATATGCGGTTCGTTGGTAGGTCGCCGGGAACGATTCGCTCGATACGCCGACGAATACCTTGTCCACGGTCACGCCCTGACTGGCATGACTTGTAATCGCTACACCGTAGGTCAAGTGACCGAAATCCCGGTCGATGACCCAGCCGTGATCGACGATGATGTCGCCGCGTTTGGTAAATCCCTGGACGGTCAGGAGTGAACCGTTGCTGAGCCGATGCTCATCATCCTTTGTCTTGCCGCCCGCCGTGATGCGCACGCGGTCTCCGACCGCCAGGGCAAACTGCGTAGGCCGGTACAGCTCGAACCGGTTTGCAAGCCCCGTCGGCGGCTTGACTGCATCGCCCACGATCATGCGTGATCCTTTTGTGTAGCCCGGTGCGTTCTGGTGGAACTGAAGCAGATCGCCCGGCTCATATTCGGTGGCGTCCGCTTTCTGTGCGTCTGTCAGGTGAGCAGGAATCCATCCCTTGACGATGTGCTCCTCGCCGAGCTTTCCTTGCGCTTTCAATCCGGCACGCACCGCATCCGTGATTCGGTTTGCTTCGGCATGGGTCATTGACACGACCAGCGCTGACTTGGACTCGCCGTTTTTTTTCTTTTCAGATACCGCCGCCAGGTATGCGTCGGCCAACTGCTTGTAGCGGTCTGCATCAGGTACTTGTTTGATCCAGCCGAGCTTGTCCAGCTCCGCGAAGCCTTCTTCGGTTCGTCCCTCGCTCAGCGCTTCCGCCGCCTTCTTGTAATCACCTTGCTGGCGAAGTATCTCCGTCACCTCCGCTACTTTTAGCCCTGCCGACTCTTCCAATAATTTGAGCGGCTCGCCAGCGGTGACACTCCGGTTTTGTTTTCGGTCGCCAACGAGAAGAACCCGCGCGCCGACCGCTTCCGCCACGTCGAACACGTGGATCATATCCCTTGTGCCGAGCTGGCTGGCCTCATCGACAAGAACGACGCCACCGCGAGCTGATTCCTGCATCTCCTTGTCCTTCAGAAACCTTGCCACCGTATCCGCAGAGGCGAAGCCAGCTTCCAGTCGCAGCACGTCTCGGCTGGCCGTCACGGACTGAGCCAGGGCAACCACCGGTCGCTTGGCTTCGGCCAGCGCCTCGCCGATTTCCTGTTCGAGCGTAGTCTTACCCGTTCCAGCGACTCCACGGATAATCATAACGCGGTCACGAGAACTGAGGACATGGCGGACTGCCGCCTTCTGCCCCTCATTGAACCATTCCCGCGAGCATGGCCGATCCGGTTCACCAAGCGGACGGCAACGCCCACGCCCTTGCCGGGCGAAGTCAATCAGCCGCGATTCCAGGGTAAGCATCTCTTTCGTTGTGGCCATCTTGCGACCGGCGACATCGCTGCGGATAAGAGGACGCTCACGCATTTCGCGAGTCACGTCCTCGACTGTGACTGCGCCGACCCCGCGTTTCAGGGCTTCGGTGAGCAGCTTGCGTTCCGGCACCACTGCCTCGCGGACGAAACTATGCTCGATGGCGTGATCGACGGCTAGAGCCTCAATAGGCTGCGGCCTAGCCGCAACATGCTCGCGACGATGAACAGCCGCCAGAGCAGTGCGCTCCCGGTCAGTCAGACGTGCGTTCCAACGCTTGCGCAGCGTTTCCCAGCTAAGTGCTGACTCTTTCTTTTCACGGGTCTCGGCTCCGAGTTCGTCCTTACGCTTCGGATCGGTGATTCCCTTCTCCTCAGCCACTTTCTCGATCAACGCCGTGCGCCGCGAGAACCGGCCCAGCACATCTTTCGGAATGCCAGCAATCTCGAAATCGTCGCGTTTCCGCTCGACCCCGAAGCCCAGGTCCTGGAGCCTGTTCGCCAGCCGCACGCGGAATGCCGCCTGGAAATACGGGGAATCGCGCTTGATGTCTGCAAACTGGCCGGCTTTCCAGCGATCTTCCTCCGCGTCCCATGTCGTATTGAACACAAAGACATGAGCGTGCAACTGCGGGTCGGGGACGCCATCAACGGGCCGGGAAGTCGTGTGTATAAATTCCGCCCAGGCCATGTTGCCGGTGACACGGTCTTCATCCCTGCCACCCATGCGAACTCGCGTTTTCATCTCCGCTTCAATCTCGCGCATCGTCTCATCGACGGATGCCCGAAACGCCTCCAGGATGCCCTGGTCACCACTCATCGCGTACAGCAGGGAGACACTCTTGGGGACGCTGAAGGTGAAATCGTAACCGACCCTCCGCTCCGTGCGCGTTCGCACTGTCAGCGGTTCGCCGGTCCGGGGGTCGAGGTTGTCACACAACCGTTCAAAGGAGAATTTGTCCACCGTCCCTTCAAGCCCGAGCCGCGACGCGCCCTTGCCACCCCAGCAGCCAACGATTTCTTGGCCTTCGGTGTAGTAATCCGCCGTCCCGTAGTAACGTTTGGCGGAGGAGGCGCTGTTCTGTTGCGTAATGCGTATCATGCCTCAATTCTATGCTACCACTCCTTCGTTAATGTTTCGTTAACGATGCCTCGCAAAGCCGCACTCACCCTCAGTTTCCGCGATTTCAGAAATCGTCAATGTCACCGCTGCGCGACCACATCGTCACTCAGAAGCTGGGACCGATTCTTCACCTTCGCCGTTTTTTTTTGGAATTCTTTTTCCTCCCCCTTGACGGACATCTGGGCTGTCGTTGCCGTCCGGTAGCGGCCCGTCGTGGTCGGGTGCTTCGTGCGTGATGGTGGCCCGGCAGCCATCTCTGGCTTATCTTGTCCCAATCGCTGGAACTGGCTCTCAGTGCGATTCTCCGAGACATTGATGCGTCAGTTATGTTAATATGAGACGTTGGCAAAGCGTGAGGCGTTGATATGCATGATATTCCAGAAACCGGGTTTTTGCGATTACCACAGGTGTTAAGCGTTATTCCCCTTGGCAAGACATGTTGGTGGGAAGGAGTGAAAGCGGGCCGTTTTCCAAAACCCGTCAAGTTATCGGAGCGATGCACAGCTTGGAAAGCTGAGGATATTCGCGCGTTGATACGGGCGCTTTCCGACCAAGTGCCAAAGTGAATTAAGGTGATTAGACAATAGGGTCCGTCATAACGCTTACCGAAATGCCGCTGGGTGTCGCAGTTTTGATCCAGAGCAGTTAATCACATCCGCACCAAAGACCACGAGTATTCTGGGGGTAAATGCGGGGGTAATAGCCAAATTGCGTTGAGCCGACCTACAACTATATCAATAGGTTAATTGATGAGTTCGAATCCCATCCCCTCCTCCACGCAGTAGTCCGCCGGTGTCCGGTTATACAACGCAATCCTAGATAAACTGCCAGTCACGAGGAGGTGATGTTCGCCGGTGTCCGTAAGCCAACCGTTGACATTCGGGATATTTTGGGGGTAAGTTTCGACCGAGTTACCCCCAACCCTTAAAGGAGTTACCCCCATGTCGCTCACGGATAAGGCAATCCGCAACGCCAAACCAAAGACCAAGCCATTCAAAATGTCTGACAGTGGTGGTCTATTCTTGCTAGTGCAACCATCCGGTAGCAAGTGGTGGCGTTACAAATACCGTTTCGCAGGAAAAGAAAAACTGCTAGCGCTTGGTTCCTACCCTACCGTGAGCCTTCAGGAGGCGCGAGCACGGCATCATGATGCCCGAAAGATTCTTGATTCAGGAAATGATCCGTCCGAGGAAAAGCAGGAGGCGAAGAGGCGTGTCTTGCTGAAAAGTGAGAATAGCTTTGAAGCAATCGCCCGCGAATGGCATCAAAATCAAATCCAGAAATGGAGTCCAAGGTATTCGGCGGGTGTCATAAAGCGGATGGAGGCCGATATTTTGCCGAAGCTTGGACCGAGGCCAATTGCTGACATTTCCGCATCGGAATTGCTTGGTGTTTTGCGCAAGGTCGAAGAGCGGGGTGCGTCGGACTTAGCACACAGGTTATTACAAGTCTGCGGGCAGGTGTTCACGTATGCGCTGATTACGGAACGGGCGTCGCGTAATCCGGCGGCGGAAATGAGGGGAGCGCTCAAACCCGTTGTAAAAACGAACTATGCCTACTTAAAAGCGAGCGAGTTGCCAGAGTTTTTAAAGAGGGCTGGCAATTACGATGGTCATCCGCAGACTAAGCTGGCGCTTCGATTTCTTTTGCTTACATTCGTTCGGACTGCCGAGCTGCGAGGGGCGGAATGGACGGAGATTGATTTTAAAAAAGCAGAATGGCGAATTCCTGCCGAACGCATGAAGATGAAAACACAGCATATCGTACCGTTGTCGAAACAGGCGGTTCAAACGCTTCGCGAATTGCAGTCGCTGACAGGACAGTGGAAATGTGTATTTCCGAATCAGCAAAAGCCGTCCGGCTGCATGAGCGAGAATACGATCCTCTACGCGCTCTATCGGATGGGTTACCACTCGCGCACAACCGGCCACGGCTTTCGTAGCACAGCGAGCACGATTCTCAATGAGCATGGTTTTATGGCTGACGTGATTGAACGCCAGCTTGCGCATACCGAACACGATAGAGTGCGTGCTGCCTATAACCACGCACAATACCTACCTGAACGCCGGAAAATGATGCAATGGTGGGCCGATTATCTTGATAAGGTCGCGGCACCTGACGCCGGCCACCTGCGTAAGCCGAAGCCGAGCACGAAGAACGGCAAGCCTGGGCCGCACGATCACAATTGAGTTTATGGACGCATTCCATTTTGCTATGCTACCGCCAAAGTAGCGAGGGAACGATGCCATTCAGCCTAAAGAAATCACAAAGCGAATTTGCCAAGATGATGGCCGCTGCCTGCGTTCGACGCGGCTACCTTGAAAAGCTCCATTCTGGTTTCACGCCAGTCACCCGCTCGGGCGATTATTCCGACGTTCTCAAATTGCGGGCATGTCAACTCCTTTTCTTCCACCCACCCAAGAGCACTGTGTTTTCGCCAGGTTCAGTGTTCTCACCGGAGTCGAGGCTATTGGTTCGCTCCATGATTGCGTTAGGTGCTCCGGTTCCCCATGTCAAATGCGCAGTCCCTGGTGGGCTGCAACGCGGTTAGCGGGATAATCGGCGCTCTCGTCCTGGCAAGGACAAGCACCCGTCAGGTGACGGGATCTCTCAGCTTGTCTTCGGTTCTAGCATGATAATCCTTTCTTCCTTTCGCCTTCTCAGGTCTGTCCTGCCGGTCTCATGGTTCTCACCGAAGTCGAGATAAATTCGCTTCAACATTGCGTCAGATGCTCTGGTTCCCAATGTGAAGGGCGCAGTCTGCGATTGAAGCTGCGACGTCGGAAGCGGGATTACCAGCGCTTTCGTCCCGGCAAGGGACGCATCCGTCAGGCGACGGATTCCGTGATATTCTGTTGTTGCTACACTACGGCCGCTTCAGGCTCAGACCAACGGAACGCTTCGCCGGTGATCCACATCTGGTGCATGATGACCGCCAACTTGCGGGCTACGGCGATCCTAGCCTTGTACATCCCGCTTCGCTTAGCGATCCGAAGTCCCCAGGACTTAAGTGCTGACCAGCTTTTTGTTCGCGTCAGAAGCGAACCGGCCGCTTCGTACAGGTAAGTGCGTACCAGCCTGTCACCACACTTAGAGATACGGCCGTTATGATCCATTTCCCCCGACTGGTAGCGCCGACTTGTCAGGCCAAAGTACGCCCCGACACTTCGCGAGTCCTTGAACCGTGTCGGGTCATCGACCGCAGCAGTGAAAGCAACTGCCGTGACCACTCCTATCCCTGGAATGGTCATCAGGTGGCTGCAAGTCTTATCGCCCTCGGCGTATTCCTCAAGCAGCTTATCCAACTCCTGTACCTGTTTCTGAACGGCCTGTAGCACCTCCATCAAGGGATGAACCATCTTTTGCAACAACGGTTGTCCCGTCATGGTACCCCGGACCTTGCCCTCGAAGCCCTTTTCAACGCTTTGCGAAACCACAAACCCGAAGGTCTTGAGGACGCCGCGAACCTGGTTCTTCAAGTCGGTGCGAATCCCGACGAGCTGGGCACGAGCACCCAGCAGCGTGCGGATGCGGTGGCTATCCAGGCTCTTCACCCTGACTTCCTTGTAAAAGCTGGTCCGCATCATCTGGGCGATGCCGTGAGCGTCGTTCGCATCGGTCTTATTGATCTGCATGCTGAGAGCGCCGTGGGCATGACGGGCATCGACGCAAGTGATCGGCAGCCCCGTCTGCTTTAGGGCATGCCACAGCCAGGGCGCAAGCGCTCCACTCTCCATGCCGATGAGGGTAACATTGGGGGACTTGTCTCGGATGGTTTTCGCTATAGCCTTCGGCGTTGTCGGGCATTTCCCCTGCCACATTTTCTTGCCTTTGCCATCCACCACACACAGGTGGGTCATTGATTGTGAAATGTCGAGTCCGACAAACTGCTCCATAAATCCTCCTTGCTAATTGTTTGTGAGGTCTGCCCTCCCCAGTTCGAATAGCTGAGATAGGGCACGCCCGCAATTACACAATGTGAAGGTAATTGACGCGGAAGGCCGGGAAATACCGTGGAATCAGGTATCCCGCATCAGCCAGGACGAAATGAAAACGCTCATGCGCGGCGTGGTGAATCGCATCCATACATTCCTTGCCCGGACGCTATTCTCTGCAACGGAAGACAAAGCATTCCATCAAGCTTTGGACAGAGCCGCCGCACCTTGGACGAAGGCATGGGATGAACCCGAATACCTGGCGGACTTCTTGATGCCACCCTCCGAAAAGCAGAGCTGAACAGGTCTGCCGCTAGAATGCTGGGCCGTGAGGCCGCCAGAACCTGAACCGGACGCGAGATAACACCACCATTTCGTCTGGCGTGGATATATGCGTCACCGCATCAGGTTTTGTCATGAGGCAGTTCAAGGTCGGGATAGGCTCCTTTATTGAAGGCGTCGATGAACTGCCTGACTGCTTCGGGAATCGCGACTTCTTGTATTCTGACGACGCTCCCACTATTAAGGCGGATGGTCTTGCCTGTCATCACGTCCAGGTCGAGATTGTCATGCTGCAATGTGTTCTGGACGTACCTGACCACCGGGTTGAGAAGCCGCACGGTGTTTCTGACGCCCTGCACTCCCTTCGTTCGCAGGCTTGCCGCCACTTCATCGGCGGTGCGGCCCATGCGGTCTAGCGTCATGGAGAGTTCGTCTTGCAGGTCCATACTATTCAGTTTCCTTCGTCTCGGTTCTCGATGCCTATGCCGGGTGGACCACGACAGTTTACCCCGGCGGATCAACTCCGCCAACCAGAAACAGCGTTGTCGCGTTGAAGATTGCGGTCTTCGGTCACAGCCTGGAAGCGGCGCGATTTTCCTCGTTTCGCATGGTGCCGCCCCAGATCGCCAGAGTCTTGCCCCGATCCGCTTGAAGCATCGTTTGCAGCCGGTCGCCGGTCATCCATGCTGTCTTCCTTCTAGCTTCGATCCAGCCCATCCCGTGGCCTTAATACGGGCACTTTGAATCAGCCGCCGGGCCGGATCAATCACTGGCTTCCGTTGCGAAACCGCGTCGAGCTAAGGCGGCAAGCCGCCAAGCTCGCCAGTGCCGTTTCGTTCTCACCCAATGCTTGACCGGTCGCTGCGCTCGCCTTGCCCCGGACTGTGGCCGATTCAGTTGCGTGCCGTAAGGCCCCAATGGTTGGGGCCGGAAACACAAAGAGAAGGAGATCATCATGTCACAACAACCAGCACACAAAATACGCAGCGGAGCTTTGCAAGTCACGATCTGGAGAAACCACAGCGACAAGGGCAACTGGTACAGCGTCATTCCCACTCGCGGCTACAGGCAGGGGGATGCCTGGAAGGAGACCGACAACCTTGGCTTCGACGACCTGCTGACGATGGCCAAGCTGTTCGACCTGGCACACACCTGGATCATGCACCAGCACCAGGCTGACGCCAAGGGCCGCAAGGAATCCGCAAAGGCAGCCGCCTGAACCGGATACCGGTGGGCGGTATCACGCCCACCGGCCTTCTGGTCAACGATCACCCCATTCTTGGAAAGGAATCCACCCATGACGACCCGCATCGACCTTTACACCCGCGTCACCAATGCCCTCATTGCCGACCTCGAAAAAGGCGTCCGCCCGTGGCTCAAGCCGTGGAACGCTGAACACGCCGCCGGACGAATCACCCGACCATTGAGAGCAGGAGGCCAGCCCTACAAGGGAATCAATGTGCTGATGCTCTGGGCATCGGCCATGACCCAGAACTTCGCCGCCCCGATATGGATGACATTTCGCCAGGCGAAGGAACTGAACGCCAACGTCAAGAAGGGGTCCAAAGGTTCCCTCGTCGTCTATGCCGACCGCATCACCAAGACCGAGGCCGCTGAAGACGGCGAGAAGAACGAGCGCGACATCTATTTCATGAAGGGTTACACCGTCTTCAACATCGAGCAGATCGAGGGACTCCCGGCGCACTTCTACAGTGCTGCCGCTCCCCAGATCGACCCGGTGCAACGTAACGAGGCGGCCGACCTGTTCTTCGCCAACACCGGAGCCGACATCCGCCACGGTGGAAATCAGGCTTATTACGCCGCCGAGTCCGATTACGTGCAGATGCCGCCCTTCGTGTCCTTCGCGGATGCCGAGAGCTATTGCTCGACTCTGGCCCATGAGATGACCCACTGGACGAAGCACCAGTCCCGGCTTGAAAGGGATTTCGGCCGCAGGAAGTTTGGCGACGAGGGTTACGCCCGTGAGGAACTGGTCGCGGAGATCGGGGCCGCGTTCCTCTGCTGCGACCTCGGCATCACCCCCAAGCCCCGCGACGACCACGCCGCTTACCTGGACCATTGGCTCAAGGTTCTGAAGGACGACAAGCGTGCCATCTTTCAGGCAGCCGCCCACGCCCAACGGGCCGTCGATTTCCTGCACGGGCTCCAGCCGGGCGAAGCACAAAGCCAAGCTCTTGAGGCAGGAGAACAGCCATGACCAACATTCAATTGCCACCCGATCCTGAACGAATGAATGACAGCCGTGCCGATTGGGCAGGACAGGCTATTCAGCATTTCGCCCTCACGACGGGCACCGAAGAAGATGATGCCCTTTCGGATTTGCTCGCCGACATTATGCACTGGTGCGACCGCCGGAAGGTGCCATTTGACCGCGAGCTGGCAAGGGCCAGAGAACACTACGAAGCTGAGACGCTGGGCGAAGTGGATGCACGAGCAAAGGCATTGCCTGCCATTGCCGAGGCGACCGGGGAGGGCAGCAAGACTTCCCTAGAGTATTCCCCCGCACCCTGGAGTTATGAGTACAGCCCGTACCGTAGCCGCCGGGGAGAGGATGGTATCGAATCCGAACTGCCCGCCTTTGAAATCTTCGATGCCGACTGCAACAAGGTTTTCGATACCAACGAGGACACCCCGTGCGATCTTCAGGAGGCAAACGCCCGTCTGGCGTCAACGGCACCAAGGTTGCTGGCCGCACTCATCGTGTGTGCCGAGCTGCTCGCGGACTACGACGAGGCCGAAGGCTCAGAAGGAGACGCCTACCGCGAGGCGATTTCCGCCATTGTCGAGGCGACCGGCGAGGTGTTACCCGACCCCAGAAAACCCATCGTCATCGAGGTGCGAGGCGGAGTCGTCCAGGACGTGCTGAACGTGCCGCCCGGCATTGAGTACGAGATCAGGGATTATGACAACCAGGAAGAAACCAACTGAGAAAGGACCATTCATGACCACATTCAACATCGACCTGAAAACCGAACGGCCCGACCGCATCTTCGTGGAGGTAGATCGCCGCTTTGACGTGGGGATCATCCGCACGGAAACCGGACTTGAGCTTCAAATCTACCCACGCACGGATGGGGAATTGTGGGACTATCCCTTCACCACCTTTGAAGTGGACGAAGCAGAAATCACGGCACTTGAAACAGCAATGACAGAATAGCCATGAAAACCTACACCGTAACCGTCAAAGTCTCACTCCTCGAATTCTACAAGGTCGAAGCCGAGACACCCGAAGAAGCAATGGACAACTGGCAGGATGGGGTGTTCCTGAACAGCGACGATACGCACCTGGATGCGACTCCACTGAAGGCGAAGATCGTTTCGTAATTCCACCTTGTCCTTCTGCAATGCCATCCTTTGGGCGCCTCGGCATCCATGCCGACCGCGTGCTCTCGGGCTCCGCTATCGCTCCGGTCCTCTATCGAGGGACGGCTATCGCCCCACTTCCGCCCGCTGGTGCTGCGGCCTGTCGGCCTGATGCGGACACCTGACGGTGCTGCCGCTTTGTGACGACTGAGGGGGTGAATCCCCCGTGCCGTCAAGGATCGGGGCCACGCGACCAACGCGGCCTCCTCCCCGATCTTCCGCGCTCCCAAAACCTCGCTTGTGCAGACCGGGTGCCCCTCCGCGCCGGTCGTCCTTGACTGACTCCCCCCTGACCATTTGGGCTTTCGCCCCCCTTCCGCCAAAAAACGCTGTTCGCGTTTCGCGTAAGGGGGATTGACTACCAGACGATCACCCTCGGAACCAGATGGTTTCCATCCTCATTTGAAACGTCCCTACACGCCGCGCCCGTTCGGGCATCGCGGCGACAACCAACCCGAGTTCCGAGCCCTTGTACGCCCCAGTAGCTCGGCTGCATTATCCCCGCCACTCCCGTGACCGCCGTACCTGGCGGACGGCGGCTTGCCTTGCCGGAGGCTCTGCGTCCGGCAAGGATCACGTCCCCTCGCCACCCAGAAAAACCTCAAGCTCTCCGCGACTTTCCAACACATGGAACGTGAGCGTTTTTGTGAGAGCTTGACAGAATGAAAATGTACAGGCATCTCCCCTATGCACTGCATAGGTACACTTTCCCGGGGAAAGTGGAGCTGCCCAGCCAGAAAACTGCAACAGGTCGCGCTCTGCAAAATGCACAGCCACATATGATGGCCTCGTTTCGTTCCAGGCCGTGCAATGCGTCAAAGCAAAATGCCGCTATTGCTTCACACGATGGCCTGAGAAGCCAAATCGCAATGCCCCAAAAATGGCGAAAACGCATGTGAAGAAATGTTAGGGATTCTGCGGGTCTCATAGGTATCAACGCTCTGTGAGCCGCAGAAACCATCAGATTATTGCAATAGAAAACGCTGTAACCCGCACTCAGCCTATTGCGCAGCGATATTCAATTGTGGTAATATCGTTAATAAGGGTTAAGGAGTGACCCTTATATCTACAAGGAGGATTTTCACATGTCATCACGTAAACGCACACCAGATAAAGAGTCAACAGAAACCACCACCGCCGTCGCCGAGCCGCCGGCAGCCGAAGCCAGTCCAGACAAGCCGAGCTTCGCCGAAAGGGTTGGTCAAAGGAAATGGGTTCCCGCCCCCGATCCCTTCGGCATCGCCACCGACAATCTCGCCGGTGTCCGCCTCTTCGAGAGCAAGCGGGATCGCCAGATGGCAATCAAGTTTGGTGACGGCCGTCCCGAGGACAAGCCAAGCCAGGCCGTCATCGACAAGGTGAAGGAGGCAGGGTACCGTTGGAATCCGACAGACCGGATTTGGGCACACCCGGTCGAAGCTGATTCCGCCATCAGAACCCGCATCGAAGCTGGAAGGCTCTACGAGGAGGTCCGCCAGATGATTCGGCGGGAGAAGGGCATCGAGACCGGACAAGAAATACCCTTCTAATTGAAATAGCGTCGGAGTGGTCCTATGACCGTACCCCCAAAATATAATCTTCACGACCTTGGCCCCCAGGCCCAGATGATGGCGAAAAACTGCAACAACGAACGGATGGCGATGATGCTTCAATACGTCGCCATCGGTTCCATGATCGTCATGGCAGGAGCCGCAGCCAGTCAAATCTTGAGAGACGTGTTCGGTTCACCCGGTTCCGAACATGGCCACGGCAGGTCAAGATGAATAGGTTGCCCGCAGACAGGCAACCACGAAGCGGTAGCCGGGCCGAATGCCGGGAACCAGGTTTTGCCTGATGGTTCCTGACAATGGCACGGAAACCGCCGGACTGGCGACAACCCTCATTATTTCCACCCGACCCAGCTATCCCGCCTGAGCCTCAAAACAACGCAACCTCAAAATCCGAAGGAGACCAACATGCAGTACAAGACAATAGTTCTCGAACTCCTGCAACAACGACCGGAGATGCACGAACAGCTCCGCAAGGACCGGAAGCTTCTCCCGGCGCTGGAATTCTACGCCAAGGAACTGAAGACCAGTCACGAAGCCTGGAAGGAAACGCTCTCACAGACGAAGCCGGGCAGCGACCCAAGCCAGATCGCGAGCGAGGCAATGGAGATGGCCCTCAAGGAACTGGAGGATTGTTTGCCCTCCGCGTCTCATCCGGACAACAACGAACCGCTTTCTCTCGACGCAGCAATGGCCTTCATCCGCAATCACACGTCGCGCGGCTAAAGGCATCCCGAAAACAGCCGACGCTGTTTGATTCCCTTTCCGACAATTCCACTCCTGCCACGCCGGTCCCGCATGGGGCATTGAGCGACGGCACTGTACTCAGCCCGCCGGGCCGTGCAAGCGGAAACCCGGTTCCCCCTGAAGGTCTCCCCCAACTTTCCGCTGGCACGGTCGCTACGCGAGCGGAGCCCCGGCTCGGGGCTGAGTCCCTGGCGTACCGTCAGCCCCCGATGGCGGGGCCGGAAACGCGAGGAGAAGGAGACCAAGCCGTGATGGGCACTCAGCTTAGTTTAGAGTTAAACACACCACCGCCATTTATTCCCGTCAGTGAACAGTCGCTGACGCCGCAGCCAAAGTCGGCACCAATCGCCAGCGGCGAAAAAACAAAAGCCCGCGACATAATCGCCGCCATCCGCACCCTCCAGACCATCGAGCAGGAAAAGCGGCTGGCCACGCCGGAAGAAAAACAAACGCTCGCCCGCTTCGCCGGCTTCGGGCCGGTTGCCTTGTCGATCTTCCCCGATCCGGTGACCGGCCGTTACAAGGACGCCGGCTGGCAGAACCTCGGCGAGGAGCTGAAATCCCTGCTTACCCAGGCGGAATACGACAGCGCCAAGCGCACCACCTTCAACGCCTTCTATACGTCCCCGACCGTCATCGCTTCCATTCACGAAGCTATCGGCCGATTAGGCGTACCCGGCAACGCCACGATCCTCGAACCCGGCTGCGGCACCGGCAATTTCATGAGCCAGGGGAGGGAAGGGACGCGATTTATCGGCGTTGAGCTGGATTCGATTTCCGGGCGTATCGCCCGAGCGCTCCATCCCGATCAGGACATCCGCATCGAGAGTTTCCGCGACACGAAACTGCCCGATGACCGCATTGACGCCGTTATCGGCAACGTGCCGTTCGCCGACCTCAAGCTCGACTATCACGGGCAAAAACTGTCCCTGCACGACTTCTTCTTCGCAAAGTCCATCGACGCTCTGAAGCCCGGCGGAGTGCTGGGCCTGGTCACGACGCATTTCACGCTCGACAAGCAGAATGCCGCGATCCGGGAGTATCTCGGCTCGAAGGCCGACTTTGTTGGGGCGATCCGCTTGCCATCAGATGCCTTCAAACGCGAAGGCACGGCCGTGGTCACGGACATCCTGTTCTTACGCAAGCGAGCAGCCGGCGAGCCGGCCCACCATGCCGATCCGCAGTGGCTCGGCATTGCCCCGCTTTCCATCGAAGGGATGGAGATCCCAATCAATCGCTACTTCCTGAACCATCCTGAAATGGTCCTTGGTAGCTGGACCCGCAAGGACACTCTCTATGGAGGCGAAGGCTACAGCGTCCTCAGCAATGGCGACCTGGCCGGGCAGCTCAAGGCAGCAATCAATCGCCTGCCGGAATTCGCACCGCTGCAAGCATCACCGGTGCAGAATGAACCTGCCCCGGCTTTCACGCCACCGCCGCCGGAACGTCACATCGGTGAAGGAAGCTTTTTCGTCGGAGATGATCGCGTCATTTACCAATCCCAGGGCGGGCAAGGCGTACCTGTCGTTTATGGCGGCACCACGCTCAAGGCCGACGGCACGCTGACCGGCAAACGCCTGGCCGCACTTGTGGGCCTGCGCGACCGCGCCCGCCGCGTCCTGCAATCGCAGAATGAAGGCTGGCCCGATTCCAATCGCGATGAGGCACGCCGGGAACTCAATCGCGCCTACGACAGCTTCGCCAGCACCTATGGCCCGATCAACAAGACCACTTTCGGCGCGACCGCCGACGGCAGCATCATCCGCCGGATGCCGAATATCGTGAAATTCAAGGAAGACCCGGACGCCATGCTCGTCATGTCCCTGGAGGACTACGACGAATCGAACGGCAAGGCGGCTAAGGCCGCCATCATGACCAAGGACGTGGTCGGCAAGACGCCGCCCATCACTCATGTCCGTAGCGCCGAGGAAGGATTGCTCGTTTCCCTCAACCAGCGCGGCGGGGTCGATCTGCCGTTCATCGGGGAACTTTACGGCAAGCAGAAAGCACAGATTGTCGCCGAATTGGGCGACCTGATCTTCCCAGACCCGCAGTCCAGAACTTGGCAAACCGCCGACGCCTATCTCTCCGGCAACGTGCGTGAAAAACTCGCCGCCGCCGAAAGCGCCGGCCCCCAATATGTCCGCAATGCCAACGCCCTGCGAGCCGTGCAGCCGGAGGACGTTCTGCCTGGCGACATTGACGCCAATCTCGGCGCACCGTGGATACCGGAGAGCGACATCCAGGCATTCGCAGCCGATCTCTTCAAGGTCGAGCCTTCGTCGATCCCCGTCGCCCACCTGAAAAAAGATGCCGTCTGGAGCATTGACGCCGACTACGCCGCGAAAGCGTCTGTCGCCGCCACATCCGAATATGGCACCGCGCGTGCCAACGGCACCTGGCTGCTCGACCTGGCCTTGAACATGAAGACACCCACGATTTACGACACGATCCAGAACGGCGACCGCGAGGAGAGAGTAGTCAACCAGGAAGCGACGATGGCCGCCCGCGAGAAGCAAAAACTCATCAAGGAGCGTTTCCGCTCCTGGGTTTTCAGCGATCCTGACCGCACCGAGCGGTTGGTTCGGACTTACAACGACACATACAACAATCTTCGTCCTCGCTTGTTCGACGGCTCACATCTCGACTTTCCCGGCATGAACCAGAATATCAAGCTCCGGCCCCACCAGGACGATGCAGTCTGGCGTGGCATGAGTTCCGGCAACACGCTGCTTGCTCACGCCGTTGGCGCCGGAAAGACCTTCACGATGGCCGCCACTGGCATGAAGATGAAGCAGGCAGGACTTATCAAGAAGCCGATGTATGTAGTCCCCAATCACCTGCTGGAGCAGTTTTCCCGCGAGTTCATGCAGCTTTACCCAAATGCCAGGCTGCTCGTCGCCGCCAAGGAAGACCTGACCAAGGACCGCCGCAAGTTTCTAACCGCCAAGATCGCCAGTGGCGAGTGGGACGGCATCATCGTCACCCACAGCAGTTTCGAGCGGATCGGCATGTCGCGTGACTACCAGGAGAAGTTCCTCCTTGAGCAGATCGCCGAATATGACGAATTGCTCCGCGAACACGCCGGTGCGAAGGGTGCCAACCGTAACCTCATAAAGACTATCGAGAAGCAAAAGGCGGCGAGAGCCGAACGCCTGAAGGACTTGCTCGCCGAGAACAAAAAGGATGATGGGCTGGTGTTTGACGAATTAGGAGTGGACCACATCTTCATCGACGAGGCACATTATTTCAAGAACCTGGAGACACCGACCAAAATGGAGCGCGTCGCCGGCATCCAGACCGGCGGTTCAGAACGGGCCTTCGACGTATACATGAAAGCCCGCTACCTCGACGAGCAGCACGCCGGGCATGGCGTGACATTCGCCACCGGCACGCCGATCAGCAACACGATGGTCGAGATGTACACGATGCAGAGGTTTCTTGATCCCGAAGGACTCAGGAGCCGTGGCCTGGAACATTTCGACGCCTGGGCGGCCACCTTCGGCGAAGTCATCGACACTATGGAAATCTCGCCCGATGGCGCATCGCTCCGGCCACGAAGCCGGTTCGCTCGTTTCACCAATCTGCCGGAACTCCAGCAAATGTTCCGTGCTTTCTCCGACGTGCAGACGACAGAAATGCTCGACCTGCCGCGTCCCCGCCTAGAAAGCGGCAAGCCCATCGTTGTCGCCTGCCCGATGTCCGACGAACAGCACGCTCTCCAGCAGGAGCTGGTCGAGCGTTACGAACGCTTGCGGTCGCAAAAGGTGGACCCGCGAGTCGATAACGCACTGAACATCACAACCGACGGACGCAAGCTCGCAACCGATGCAAAGATGCTCTCCGCCACCGCTCCTGACTTCCCGGAATCGAAGGTCAATAGGCTGGTCGAGAATGTCGCCTCCATCTGGACGACGACGACACAGACGCGCGGCACTCAAATGATCTTTGCTGACATGGGCGTTAATCCTACCCCCTGGGGGTATTCCCCTTACGCCGACATCATCCACAAGCTCGTCGCCTACGGCATCCCTCGCGAGCAGATCGCCGCCATCGGCGACGCCGAATCCGACGCCAAGAAACAGGCCCTCTTCGAGAAGGTCAGGAATGGCTCAGTCCGCGTGCTGATCGGCAGCACGCAGAAGATGGGGACCGGCACCAACGTCCAAAAACGCCTTGTGGCATTGCATCACCTCGACGCTCCCTGGAAGCCGGCCGAGGTCGAACAACGCGAAGGCCGAATTCTTCGGCAGGGAAACACGAATGAGGAAGTCGCGGTCTATCGCTACGTCACGGAAGGATCGTTCGACGCCTATATGTGGCAAGCCCTCGAAACCAAAGCGCGGTTTATTTCGCAAGTAATAACGGGCGACAACGCCGCTCGCCGCGCCGAGGACATCGGTGGCCAGGAACTGAGCTATGCCGAGGTCAAGGCGATTGCCTCCGGCAACCCAGCCGTGCTGACGCTCGCCGAGGCTGACGCCGAATTGCAACGGCTCACCTTGCTCAAAAAGAACCATCTCGACGAACAATACGTCGCCCGCCGCAGCGTGCGTGATTTGCCAGCGACCATTTCCAGCTTGTCCGGGCGTATGTCCAACTTGACGACGGACCAAGCCACCGCCACTGCTCACGAGGCCGACCTTATTACTCTCGGCAAACGCACTTGGGCACGCGAGGACGCGCCCAACATCCTCGGCGGCCAACTGGAAGCCTTGCCCCGCAACGTCCGTGACACCACCCGCGTTCCGCTCGGCGTATACCGGGGATTGCGGTTTGGTATGGTCCTGCATCCTCAATTCCCGCCTGACGTATACCTCGAAGGTACGATCACCCGTCAATCCACGCTTTCGCGTGAGCACCAGGGGCCGCGTGCCGTGTTAAACGCCCTGGAACGCCTCGCCACCGCCTACGGCTCGGAATGTGTCCGCGTCCAGCAAGACCTTTCCATCGCTGAAGCCCAGCTCCGCGATTACCAGGCCCGTTTGGGCAAGCCCTTCACGCACGAAACCTATCTGGCGGAACTGACCAGCCTGCGCGACCAGCTCAAGGTGGGCCTTTCCGCAACGACTCAGATGCAGGGCGACGAAGCAGGGCCGAGCGTTCCGCAAATTGCAGAGAAGATCAAGTTACTGAAGGCAGCGAACAGCATCGAGGCCACGCCACAGCGAGACCGCCAGAAGCAGTCCACCGCCGAGGAACCCGTCACCGCCCGGATTCGCCGCCGCACGGACGCGCGTCCCGCGTCTGAACCCGTGAAAGAAGTCGATGCCGCCCAGCCGCCCGAATCGGTGCAGCGGTCATCCAGGAAGCCGGCGATGACGTTCCAGGAACGCATCGCGATCGAGCGGCAACGAAAGGACTTGGAGCCAAGCCTGTCTTGAGTTCTCAATTCGTGAAAGAATCTCCACCTGACCCTCGAAGCCATCCGGGGGCTGGACCAGAGGCCCCAGTTCCCGCCCCCAGACCCCCACCTTCTTCCCTCTTTTCTGTTGCTCTGTTCCGGGAAATCCAGCACAAACGCCCGCTTGGCAGAGCACAGGCTACGAAGGGAAGCCCACACGCACTTCCCCGCAGCAGCCTGTGCTTTTTTTCTTGATTGCTAACACAGCCGCTGTTCCGGGCTGCTAAACGCAAGCAGATCGCAAGGCAGTCGCCACTAAGTTCTTCCGCGTAAGGACAACGGAACCATTGACAAGTCTATCAGCGGTCGATAGACCAGTGGCAGCAACCCAGGAGGCAACTGCATGCTCTATCGGCACACGCTGGCGATTCACGACCGTCTGGAAACAGTCCTGCGACTGATCCGCACCGGCAGGTTTTCGGCACCGGCGCTGGCGAAGGAAGTCGGCGTTTCGATCCCGACGATTTCTCGGATCGTAGCGGCTTTGCGGGAACAGGGTCACGCTATTCGTTCAGAAAAACATGGGGATGGCTGGCGCTATGTGATCGACGATCACCAACCTGCCAGGAAACAGAAACTTCATGCACACCAGACCCAACATGCTCATTGACTGCAACGCGAAGTAACCTTATGAGCCTCATCAAGTCCAAAGTTCGCGTCGCCGACCACGGGGAAGTCTTCACCCCGGCGTGGTTGGTCGAAGCGATGCTCGACCTCGTGAAAGCCGAGACCGAACGCATTGATTCTCGCTTTCTGGAACCGGCGTGCGGCAGCGGCAACTTTCTCGTTAAGGTTCTCCAGCGCAAGCTGGCCGCCGTCGAACTCAAATACGGCAAGAACGATTTCGAGAAACGCCACTATGCGCTGCTCGGGCTGATGTGCATCTACGGCATCGAGCTCCTGGCCGACAACATCGCCGAGTGCCGGTCGAATGTTCTGGAGATCTTTGCCGAGTACCTAAAGCTCGATGAGCCGGACGAACTTTGTCGCGCAGCCTTCTATGTGCTGTCACAGAACCTGGTGCATGGCGACGCGCTGACCATGCGAACCAACAACGGCAAGCCCATCGCCTTCGCTGAATGGGGCTACCTGGGCAAAGGGAAGTTCCAGAGGCGAGACTTCCGCTTCGACGACCTTACGCAGTCGTCTGCGTTCAATTCAGAGGGTTCGCTTTTTGCCCAACTTGGGAGACACGAGCTTTTCACTCCAACGAGAACCTACCCGCCGATGACCGTGGGTGATCTGGCCACCGCCACGCTCGGCGAAGCCTCTAAGGAGGCCGTATGAGCGAACAAGCCCCCTTCACCCTGCGGGCTCGCAATCCCGACGTGCTGACCTGCATAGCGAACCTCTCGAACGACGAGGTTTTCACGCCGCCGGAGTTTGCGAACCGGATGCTTGACACGCTGACAGCGGCGTGGGCGGCTAACAACAAAGGGGCGAATCTTTGGGCCGACCCCAATGTGAAGTTTCTCGACCCTTTCACCAAGAGCGGTGTGTTCCTGCGCGAAATCGCTTCACGGCTGACGGAGGGCTTGAAGGACACGATTCCCGATTTGCAGAAGCGGGTCGATCACATCCTGACAAAGCAGGTGTTCGGCATCGGCATCACGCACCTGACCAGTTTGCTGGCGCGGCGCAGTTTGTATTGCAGCAAACACGCGAAAGGCGCTCACTCTATTGCAAAGTCGTTCAAGAGTGATGCAGGCAACATATGGTTCGAGCGGGTGGAACATACTTGGGACGCCGAGAAGTGTCGATATTGTGGCGCGAGCAAGAAGACGCTGGATCGCGGCGCGGGTCTGGAAACCCACGCTTATGCGTTCATACACACCGACGAGATCAAGACGCGAATAGGCGAGATATTTGGAGGCAACATGCAATTTGACGTAATCATCGGCAACCCGCCGTATCAGTTGGACGACGGCGGATTCGGCACGAGCGCCGCGCCGATCTACCATTTGTTCGTAGAGCAGGCGAAGAAACTCGAACCGCGCTATTTGTCCATGATTATTCCTTCCCGCTGGTTTGCCGGTGGGAAGGGACTGGATGAGTTCCGCGAGGCGATGCTCAAAGATGATCGACTCCGCGAAATCAATGACTACCTCAGCGCGGCGGACGTATTCCCCGGCGTCGGCCTCAAAGGCGGCGTATGCTACTTCCTCTGGGAACGCGATAATCGCGGTCAGTGCCGCGTCTCCACACATTTCAAAGACTGGCCCGTTTCCACGGCCACGCGACCGCTGCTTGAAAATGGCGCGGATATCTTCATCCGGTTCAATGAAGGATTGTCGATTCTCAAGAAGTTCATTTCCGCCGAAACTGGGCAAGCCAAGTCGCTTTCACTCCCTGAAAACAAGCGATTTGACAGGTTAGTTAGTTCGCTCAGACCTTTCGGCCTTCGCACCTTCTTCAAGGGCAAGGAGAAAAAGGGCGCGAAAGATTTGTCCGTTTATCAGAATGGCGGAATTGGGTACATCGCCAGAAGCGAGATAACGACCAATACGCATCTCATTGATTCGTGGAAAGTCTATGTAGGACGAGCCGCTCCGGGAACCGGCAACAGAGACACTTACCCACACAGAATCATCAGCACGCCGTTTATCGGCGAGCCTGGCAGCATCTCGTCTGAAACCTACCTCTGCATCGGCCCGTTCGACTCCAAGAGCGAGGCGGAAAGTGTTGTGTCCTACCTCACCTGTCGGTTGACACGCTTTCTAATTCTTCTGCACAAACCTTCGCAGGACACGACACGCAAGGTTTACACTTTCGTGCCGACGCAGGATTGGACGAAACAGTGGACGGATGCTGACCTCTACGCCAAATACCGCCTCACAGCCAACGAGATTTCGTGCATCGAGAAGATTGTCCGCCCGATGGGTCTCGATGACGCAGTGCCCGATGAAGCCGCTGAGGACGACAGCACCGATGAGTAAGCCCATCGAAGAAATTCTCGTGCCGAAGCCGGAAGCCCGGCCCTGCATCTACGCCTATTCGATAGCTGACGCAGCACATGCGGGGCAACTCAAGGTGGGCCAGACCACGCGCGATGTGAAACAGCGAGTGGCTGAGCAACTTAAGACTGCCAGCATCAAGAACTACCGTATCGAACTTGAGGAATCCGCCGCACGTGACGACGGCACAGTGTTTAGTGACCACCAAGTCCGCGCGGCTCTGGTGAAAAAGAAATTCGAGAATGTGGAACTGGAATGGATGCGCTGCACGGTGAAGGATGTTCAGACCGTACTCACCGAGTTTCGCACCGGCCAGAAACTTACCGGCACTCATCACGAAACCTTCCCGATGCGGCGCGAACAAGTCGAGGCCGTCGAAAAGACCTTCGCCTACTACCAAAGCATTTGGGCCGAGGACAAGAAAGCCGTGCCGCGCTTCCTGTGGAACGCGAAGATGCGTTTCGGCAAGACATTCACCACTTATCAGCTTGCGAAGAAGTTGGGCGCGAAGCGAGTGTTGGTCGTCACGTTCAAGCCCGCCGTGGAGGATGCCTGGCAAACGGATTTGGAAAGCCACATGGACTTCGACGGCTGGCAATACCTGTCACGCAACTCGGGCAATGACCCCACGGACATTTCACCCAAGAAACCGTTGGTGTATTTCGGTTCCTTCCAGGATTTGCTGGGCCGCGACCCAGCAGGCAACATTAAGGCCAAGAACGAATGGCTTCATACCGTGAACTGGGATTTGGTGGTGTTCGATGAATACCACTTCGGCGCGTGGCGCGACACGGCCAAGGAATTGTTCGAAGGTGAAGAAGAGACCGTAGCGAAGAAAGAAGCCAAGTTGGAATATGCAGCCGGGTTGGAGGATGTGAACGAAGACCTCGGCGTGCTGTCCGTACGGGAAACCGAGTTCCTGCCCATCACGACGAAAGCCTACCTCTACCTTTCCGGCACGCCGTTCAGGGCGCTGGCTACCGGCGAATTTATCGAAGAACAGATTTTCAACTGGACCTACACCGACGAGCAGCGAGCCAAGGAAGTGTTCGCCTCACGCCACCCAAACAAACGCAACCCCTATGGTCCACTGCCGCAGTTGCGGTTGCTCACCTACCAAATGCCGGATGAGTTGCTCGCCATCGCCAGCGGAGGCGAGTTCGATGAGTTCGACCTGAACGCTTTTTTCGAGGCGACCGGAGAAGACAAAAAGGCGTGTTTCAAGCACAAGAGCGACGTGCAGAAGTGGCTGGACATCATTCGCGGCCAGTACGCGCCCCGTGCGGTCGAGTCGCTGAAGACTGGCACGCGACCGCCGTTTCCATATTCGGATGCGCGGCTCTTGCCATACCTGCAACATTCGTTCTGGTTCCTGCCCAACGTGGCGGCTTGTCACGCGATGGCGAACCTGCTGACCGAAAAGCACAACGTCTTCTGGCATGAATACAGGGTGGTCGTTGCGGCAGGGGCTGATGCGGGCATCGGGCTAGATGCGCTTCCGCCGGTACGCAAAGCCATCGGCAACGGCTTTGACAGCAAGACGATTACGCTCTCGTGCGGCAAGCTGACCACCGGTATCACTGTCTCGCAATGGTCGAGTATCCTGATGCTTCGCAACTTGAAGTCGCCGGAGACCTATTTTCAAGCCGCCTTCCGAGTGCAGTCTCCGTGGTCGATAAAAAACCCCAACGGCGATAACCCGAACGAAGAAGAAGTCCTCAAGCCCGTGTGCTTCGTGTTCGACTTCGCACCGACTCGCGCGTTGCGACAGCTTTCCGAATACGGCATCGGGCTGTCTCCCAATGAGCCGAACCCGGAAAATGCAGTCAGGGAGCTGGTGTCCTTTCTGCCCGTGCTGGCCTACGACGGCGCGAACATGACGCAGGTGGATGCGGGCGGCATCCTCGACATCGCGATGGCGGGCACCAGTGCTACACTGCTGGCCCGCAAGTGGGAGAGCGCGCTCCTGGTGAACGTGGACAACGACACCCTTCGCCGCATCATGGATAACCCGGATGCGATGGCTGCCGTGGAGCGCATTGAAGGCTGGCGGGCGTTGGGCGACAACATCATTGAAACCATCATCAATAAAAGTGAACGGGTGAAGGAGTTGAAGAATAAGGCCAAGACGAAAGAATTATCGGCGAAGGAGAAACGTGAACTCACGGAAGAAGAGAAAGAGTACAAATCCAAGCGCAAGCTCGTTCAGGAGAAGCTTATCAAGTTCGCCACACGCATCCCGGCGTTCATGTACCTGACCGATTTTCGCGAGAACACGCTGCAAGACGTGATTACCAAACTGGAGCCGGAATTATTCCTTGCCGTCACTGGCCTAACGGTGAAGGACTTTCACCTGTTGGTGCGGCTCAAGGTGTTCAACACCGAACAGATGAACCAAGCGGTGTTCGCCTTCCGCCGTTACGAGGATGCTTCCCTACGTTACACCGGCATTGAAAGCCATGAAGGGCTAAGCCGCATCGGGCTTTATGACACGGTGGTTGCGAAGGGATAAGCATACATGGCTACATTACCGTCACTGAAAGACACAACGCTCGACGTGCTTTGCCGCACATTGGCCGAAGCTGCGACCCACAAAGAACTCAGCATCCTTCTGTCGCAGTGCGGCATCGTGGAGCAGGGAGGTCAACCGAAGTGGGAACGAATGCTCCTTGCGCTCACGCACCGTCAGAAACAGGATCGTTGCGGGAACAACACCTTCAGCTTTCTCTCGTCTATTCTCCACCCTTCACGCTTCGGCGGTAGGCATGAGGTCTTTGAGGACTACCGAACCAACGTCAACTATCAACTGTCCTTCTACGGATTGGCAATTGACGAGAAAGGACAGCCCCAGCATGTTGCCGCCGCAAGCACGATTTCCGAGGCGACACAGAGAGCAAATGAACTGCGGTCGGAACTGACCCATCGCAGCGTTCACGTTGACGTGTTGAGGTTTTGCAAGGCTGAACTTCTCCAGGAAAACTACTTCCATTGTGTTTTGGAAGCGACGAAAAGCGTTGCGCAGAAAATCAGAGACAAAACTGGCATCGAAGGCGATGGTGCATCCATTGTCGATCAAGCGTTCTCCATAAAGGCACCGCTTCTCGCCCTGAACACACTACAGTCAGACTCCGAGCAATCCGAGCAGAAGGGTTTCGCTAATCTACTCAAGGGAGTGTTCGGCACTTTTCGAAATGTGTTGGCTCATGCCCCAAAGATCAGTTGGGCAGTCAACCGGATTGATGCGATGGATGCGTTGACGATCCTTTCATACATCCACCGCCGTCTGGACGAGGCGACGATTGTGCCGCCAGCTTTCACTGCGCAATGATATGTGTGACCAACGGATGCGTTTCAGGGGATGAAAGGAACCGCCTCAGCGATCACAATCCGGTTGCGGAGTGCTTCTCGTAGAGCTTAGGTCCGCAACGTGCAGCTCGGGACATATCCAGGGTCCTGGTATTCGAATAGCTGAACTTCGCCTACAGAGGTCATCTGCTGTCCAAGAAACACGGCAAGCGCGAATGGTCCATAGAAGAATATGCGACTGCGGCTAAGCCGGTGTACCTTCAACAATTGACCCAGTTGTTCACGAACTGCTCGGACAAATGCGCACGCATCTTCTGCTCCGCCGATGGATTGAGCCCCCTGCAAGGTTGGCGACATAAATGCCACCAGTCTGGGCCTAACTCCCGTGCTCTCGACATAACGTATGATATCCTCGCGACCGTCACCTCTGACATTCAAGCCCAAAACAATATCTACGCCTTCCTGGCTACCGTCGATAACCTCGACACGCAGTTCATATGGGCTGGTCGCTATGACATCAGATCTCCAGTCGCCCTTCGACGGAGGCTGGGGTATCTCAAATATCCAACCACCCACTGCGGGGAAAACAGCTCCCATCGCAATACCCGTCGATAGAGCACATTTTCCCCGAAATCGAATCACGCGCTCCGTTCGTTCCGCAGTAATCCTCTTCTTAAGTGAACTCAATTCTGGCAGTAGATCGTTGTTCCACGTTTCAGACGAGGGCACCCGCCGTGTCGGGCGGTCGAAATGCGATGACCAGTCCAAGGAATAATCCGCGGCTGGTTCGAAGGACTCGCTACTCCAGTTCTGGAGCCAAATGGTTATCATCTTCTCGGCTACACCGCCCGTCGCCACAGCCGCCCGCAAGGTTTGCTCGATATCAGCACGTTCAAGGACAACTCCCTTGCTTGCCCCAATTGCTCGCATTACTTCGGCGAACGCAGGTTGGACCATCGCCCGAAGCTTCCCCGCGTATTCTGGGTGGGCGAGCAACCGAGCAATGAAGAGTTCCACAGCACGGTCGTCGTGATGCAAGTCTCCGTGACCTATCTCGATGAAGACCTTGGCGTCAATGAAATTGATTTGATCGCCTAATCCGCTCTTGCGAAGGCGCTCGTCGAGCTCATCTTTAGTGGGGACCAATGCGTCGGAAGCATCATTGTAGAAAGGCTTCGCGTTTCGGAATCTGGCAAGTCCTGTCTCGACCGGTCGGAGCTTTGCAGATAAAGAGGGGCACGCTAACGTGAACCGCCTATATACTCCCGGTAGTCCCGAATCCAAGGTTTGGAAATGCTCGATCACGGATTTCATTTCGGCTGGGGCGACCTCGTGGTCCTTGACCTGAATATGAATGCGCGACGATTGACCAGCATCAATGAAGCGGATGTCTATGTCACCCGTGCCTTCAAAGAAAAACTGGTGAAATGTTCCCTCTTGCAGCCAAAGTGGTAGATGACATGCTGCGTATCGCGTCTGGAAATCAAATCCCTTTCCGGCAGTAATGCCGCCGACGGACTCTGGAGAGAGTAAGGACCCGCCTTTTGCACGTGGTCGGCGTGGACGCTTCGGTGAATCAGTCATTCTCTCCTCATTGGCCGAATTGTGAGCCGAACAGTTGGCGCCATAGCTTCCGACTCGCCGCTTCGTCAGAGTTGTTAAATGCACTACGGGCTGTGGCAGCCGCCGACTTCACTTGGGCCATAAATGCGTCGAACTCGCCACTGGCCCAGCGCTTTGCAACGTTGACCGAGGAATATCCCGGATCAGAAATAAAAGGCACGACGTTCGTATATCGGTAACTACCATAGGTGCGCTCGATGCCTTCAAGTACGTTTACCACGGCTTCCGCGTGAGAGGATGGAACGCCGATTGTGCTATGGACGAGTGTCTCCAAAATATATGATTTCACTCGACACGTTTCATTAGGCAGCCTATCGCGCCACAACTTCATTAGCTTTACGACCTGCACGTAATACCCATCGGTTGTCTTGTTTTTCGCAACTGTTGCCGCAATTTGGCCCTTTGGATGGGTCTGAACCCACTCGCGGGCCTCCCGGTCCGGTATCCACAGCGGACCGTCATCAGCCCCAATCGGAATGGCGGGAACGATGTCGAGCCACACATCCTTCGCAGCGCCGACTCCTACCGAACGACCCTGGCGCTTCGCTTTCCCGTACAAGCGAACAAGTATGGTCTCAACCCACGCGAGAACAACCTCTGGTGCTGTGATCGTCTTATCAATGTCGAAGATGCAGATGACATCAACGTCGTTAATATCATTGATTGCCGTACGTCGTGCGTAAGAGCCTGAGAGAAACGTGTCCTTATGCGCCTCCTTCGACTCTTCGTCGGTCCGCAATTGGTCGCGCACTTTCTCGTGGGCAGCCTTGGCGGCTGCCACGTGCTTTTCGCTGGGTTGAATGGCGGAAACGAGTGCCTTGAAATCAGATGCCAGTTCCACGGTGCGTTACTCCTTCGAAGGCGTCTCAAGCGACGCCACATCAATCCCGTATGAAGCAGCAACAGCCGACAGAAAATCGCCACATGCAGAACATCCGGGATCGCGATCAAAGTAAATTCCGTACCATCGATTGATCGTCATTTCATCGCTACTTTCACTTAATGGCGGCCAGCTCGCATACTGCGTTCCTGGTTCAGGTCTGTTGAGCCAAAGATACCAAGGTGCATCAAAATCGCGTTTCAGAATACTGAGAGACGTTTCCTTATCTGCGAGCAATTCCAAAAGCGCGAGTTTCGTCAGCATGTTTGCTATAGGCAGGACATCCAGAGAAAGGCCTGGCTCGATGGCCACTGGCCTATCTGAGTAGGCTATCTCATCGGCACCAGCAGTCGAAGAAATCTCTACGTCGGTAGATTCTTCTGGCATCGCCGCCACGAAGCATTCGTGGCAAGGCGATTGTTTCGGACGCACGCGAAGAACTTGACCGCCGTAAGCGCGTCGAAATGCCCCTCCATAGACTGCGACGACGTTTGACTCAATGCAGAGTTTGTTGACCAACAGCTTGCTCGGCCGATTGTCTGTGGCACAAATCACAACGTTTGCTTTTGCAATTAGTGGCTTGATCGTCTCTATGTTATCGTGGTTCAACGCGACAGGGTGTGTCGAAACATGAGCGTCTGGATTCTTTTCATGGATTAGATCACGGACGACATTCACCTTAAGACGACCTACTTGGGAGACCCCACCAGGATGACGAACCACATTTCCAACGGAGAGTCTGTCCGGGTCCACGAGGATGAACCGGCCTACTCCGCACTTCGCGAGTTCAAGCACCGCGTGGGCGCCACCGGTACCCACGCCAAAAACCAGTACACACGTGTCGCTCAGAATTGACGTTTCCAGAATGCCAGCCCGACGTGTGGCAAGTGCAGGTTGTACATCGACAAAAGTTGTGGCAACGAGTTCGTCAGTCCCATTTACCTGTCGCGATCCCATTGCCAGATAAGCGGAGCCGTCCGGCGCGACGAAGATAGACGGGTCGCGAGTGGAAGCATCAATCATTTTCAGGACAACACGTAATTCCGTCCCCTTGGGCGGGGTTGCCTTCCCATCCATGAGCACCGCACCTGCAACGACTGACGGAGCAGGCTGCGGCCCGAGATCGCACTGCGTGAATGCATCTCCGTCATCCCACGCGCTAAAGCGAACGGAAACCGTGCCATGATGCGTAAGTTGCGGCCACTGCTCCCGTAGCCATCGACTTGACAATGTGGCCACAGCAAACATATCTGCGTCGTCAGCCGTGATGTTCAGTGCGCGGGGTGTCTGAGCACCCTCGGCAACGGCCACAATTGTGCGCTTGGTCTTGTCGTAAACCAGTTTGCTGCGTCCTGGCTTGCGCTCGGCAATCGCCTTCATTGCATCGTGAATCATCTGCTGCTGTTGTGGATCGCTCATGGTCATGCACTCTCTGTCATCGTTAATACAAACTCAGCAAGCGGACGACCTGTCGCAAGGTGTTGCTCGTACGCCTCGATCCAGAGGAGGCCCTTTAAAAACACTTTCTGGAGTACGATGTTCGAATGCCATCTAGCGTCTCGCCAATGGCAGAGCTGGACGTATCCGTCTGATGACGGCGAGAGCGTGTGCATGTTATGTGAAACTCCCAATGAAGACACACGGGTGCCGTCGGCCATATAAAGTGGAAATGGAGCGGTTAAGTACATTGGAGGGCGCTGATATGGAAAACCTGATGGAATTGGAATAGCAAGGTTATACGGGCGACCAGAGTTGGAGTAGGTCACGCCAGATGCTTCATATGTATCTGTTGATCTATAGCAATACACACTGAATTGCGAAAATCCCTCGCGCTGAAGGATCTCATGTTCTAATGCAATCCTTTGACGCTGCTCAGTCGTCCACATGTGTCATCCTCTTGGCGTCCGCGCCAGCAGATCGAAAAACGGCGAGAATGCCCGGTATGTCCGCTGCCACCAATCCGCCAGGCGACTCGATCGGTTCCGTGCCACCAACGTCACGATTTAGACGGTGAACTTCGAGAACCGCCATCGGCCACGCTGCTCCGAGGGCAAACGCGACGTAGTGTGGTTCCTTCAGCTTCGCGACCAGCACACAACCAAAGCCGGTGGAATGTTGCTCCACGGCGCAGCCGCTTTCTTTTTGCAGGGCTTCTGCCAGTTGAGAAAGCGTCCTCTCGCGGGTTGTTGTGTCAACGTCGGATGTCGGCTCCAACGTGGGAGGCGTCGTAGCCGATCCGATTCGAATTCGATGTAAAGAAATCTTCTCCCATGCGAAGAATTCCTGCTCTGGCAGCACCTGTCTTGTCAGCAACGCCTGCCGAATCGGACTCAGCCCTGGCAGCACTTTTACTCGCATAGGCGATGGTTCACTGTTTTTGCTGGAAAGGTCATAGAGCCAGGGATGAATCCTGATCGTAGGCTCGCTCTGGCTGCCTTCCAAAGTCACGATTATTTCCGTCATGGCTGGAAACTGGTTCCGAGCGGCGATGCCGAGAATACGGCGTCGGTCGCCGCTGCTTGGTGCCGACAACCCTAGGCGATGGTGGGAATGCCAGTCACCGAAATACCGCAGTGCCCAATCCGATGCGAAGATCGCGCTGAGCTCCCGGAGGTAATCCACGTCCAAACGAAAATGTGCATTATTGCGCTGCGCGCTGGGGCCAGCTTTTGTTGCAAGAAGGATCGTCGGAACGTCGTGCCACCGTCCGAATAGGTCACCTCCCGTCTCGACCGACCAAGCCGAGGCTTCAGCCGCGATCGCCCGCAACTCTGATTCCCAGGTCACTAGAAAGCCGCGCGGCGTTTGCGGAGGTATCCGGCGGTTGAAGAATCGCGTAAGGCGTTGAATCAGCATATCGGACTCGGGTGAGTTGCGAAGTGAACGGAGGAGAGTAACAAGTTGCGGGCGTTCTTCAATCCATTCCCGCATGTCCGCCGTCAATCGGTTGTCTGCTGCTGCGAGCTCATCTGTCGGAATTTCAAGGACCGCCGATATGCGCTTCCGAAGCTCCGGGCTAGGCAGCCGGCGGTTAGCCTCAATGTCAGCGACGTACGCGCCGGTTACCCCTAATGCCGTCCCGAGTTCTCGGAGCGACAGTTTTCGGGCTAAACGCTTGTGCTTAATGAGATCGCCGAGTTCTGCCATAAACCAATTCTGACAGTGTCAGCATACATTGTCAAGTGGCCAAGATGCGTCTGGCATTGATGCAAAGCGGAAGTCTGAAATGACCGGGGTAGGAGGTCAGCCAAGTAGATTAGCCCGTTTATTTCGGCGAAGAATGAATGAAGTTTCTCACCGTAACAATAATCAGGATTATTTACGCTCATACACCAGCTTCCGCAGCTCGGCTTCCCAGCCAGCCAGGCCCAGGAGAAAAAGTTCTAACGGTGTCTTGTCGCCCCGAGGTTTGTTTCCCCGATGAAGAGATAAGCTCCAGGGTTTTCTGAATAGACCGCCAGGCGGTCGGCGCTACGTGCCGTGTGCCTGTTCGGAAAACAGAAGTTGGTACTGGCTCTCAAGCTCGTACCTCCCGCTCAGGGACCAGTGTGGAGCAACCCCAAGGCTCCACGCTTCTGACCGTCACGGGAGATCGGTCCAAGCCGCGAGAAGAAGCTCGACGGTCCTCTGGACCTGTGCCCAGACATGCGGGCTGTTCAGTTCCTCCCGCACTCGCCGGATTTGCTCGCTGGCGTGCGCTTCGGTGATATGCCCTCCGGCAATTATGCTGCGGATTCGGTTAATGTCGTTTCCGAAGGGACCTGCCGGCGTACTGAACTCGTGGCTTACGCCGTCCCGCACGAACCGCAGACGAATCTGGCCCGCGTGCCCGTTCGCACTGAGGAGGTCGGCAGCTGCATCCTCAAGATCAAACATCGTGCCCGCGCCAAACTCGTCGATTGCGAGCCGTCTCAGTTCGGCGAGAGGACCGGCGTAGGCGAACCGGACGACTGCTTGGGCAGCTTCAGGATTGTCGTAGCTCTCCCGCGCGCCGAGGTGACCATCGAGTTGGCGGTGCTCGGTTTCGAGGTAGATTTCATTCGGAGCCGCCACGCCCGAACGGCGTGCGATGACCAGGTGGCCGGCCTCGTGATATGCGACCGTCTCGTCGTGTGGAACCGCCATCGTTTCCGCTCCGTGCCAACCACTTCACCAGCCCATTCGCTTCGCAGCGCAGATTTCGGCCTGACACCCCACGCACGGTTTAGCCCGGTTGAACCCGATCAAAAAGACTGCTTGAAAAGTGCCGAGTAAGTGCCGAATACCGTGGAAATCGTGGAAAATAGAGCCATTTTGCCCCGTTCCAGTTTTTGCCATGCTTGACGTAACCACCTTGCTGCCAACGGCTTTAGCCACAGTTCCAGTAACAAAAATGGTGCGGGTCGATGTAGAAGGACATGGGGGTTGGCTCCTGCTAACTCAATGCTTTCTGATTGGTCTTATGGTTCTCGGTAAGCCACTCATCGCGCCCAATAATTCTCATGGTACCACGTTCTTGGGTCGTCAACAGTGGGTTGGACGACGCTGCTTAACGGGGACTATCCCGACCTGAAAATGCGGTTTTCTGGCGAGCCCGGTCGCGTAAGCGCCGGGAGCGCTCCCGGCGCTTACGCGACCGGGCTCGCCATAGTTAATCGAGAACGCTAATTGTTAGCGTTGCGCCGGCCGTTTCCACCCCGCTTCATAGTTCAGCGAAAAGACCTGCTGAATACGTTCGGCGCGTCCGCCGCTTTGATCTTTGAGGATGTCAAAGGCTCGGTGAATCTTTTCAAGGCGCGGATCCTTGGCGACATTGCCGGCCTCCACGCCGCGGCCGATTCGGTCGAGGATGGCGGCCAGGTCGAGGAGTTTGGCGCGGGCTTCGAGGAAGTAGGCGTCGAGCGCTTGGGGAGCGGGAAGGGGGGTGACCGCCGTGGTCCCGTTGGGAGGGTTCATGCTCAGGATTCCTGGTTGGTCCGATTGGCGAAAAGCTGCTTGGTTTCCAAACTCACGAGCGCGTTCAAACTTCCCGAGCGGAATCCTTCCAAGTCCAGCGTGACAAACCGGTAGCCTAGGTCCTTGAGATAGCTGACCAGCGCTTCCCGAATGGCCGGGTCGGCGATTCGTGGCAATTCGGCGGGCGGGACTTCGATGCGAGCCAGTTCGCCTTCGTGGAGGCGGACGCGCAGTTCGCGCAGGCCAAGTTTGCGTAAGTACGCCTCGGCGGCCTCGACGCGGGCGGTGCGCTCGCGCGTCACTTCGACGCCGGGGGCCAAACGGCTCGAGAGACAGGGGGAAGCTGGCTTGTCCCAGGTAGGCAGATCCCAGGCCAGGGCCAGGGCGCGGACATCGGCTTTGGTCATGCCCGCTTCTTGAAGGGGATGGCGCACCCTGTGTTCAGCAGCAGCCTTCAAACCCGGACGGTAATCTCCCTCGTCATCAAGATTGGCGCCGCTGCAAATCACCGACATGCCCAATTCGGGTAGCAGGCTTTCGATTCGGCCATAAAGCTCGCTTTTGCAGAAATAGCAACGAGCGCCGTCGTTGCGAACGTAATCGGGATCGGCGAACTCGTCGGTGGCGACGACAAGATGGCGAATGCCGATGCGTTCGGCAAGTTGACGGGCTTCGGCAACCTCGGCGCGGGGCACGCTTGGACTGTCGGCGGTGACGGCCACGGCGTTGTCGCCCAGCTCCTGGTGAGCGGCGTATGCGACCACCGTGCTGTCAATGCCGCCGCTAAACGCGACGGCTACTCGGCCCATGGCGCGCACCGTCACCAACAAGCGAGCACGCTTTGCTGACAGTTCAGAAGAAAGCTCATGCGCTGAAGTCGGCATCGCAAACGATCTCCAAGATTACCTACTCTTCATCATAAGCTGATTAGGAGCGTGTCTCAAGCGCCTGGGGAACGGTGGCGGGCCGAGGTCATGGGGAGAACAAGACGATATTGCCGCCGCTCCTCATTTTTTGAGGCATAATCATAACAACCCTTCCTTCGAAGAAAGGGTCTCCGCGTATTCCTCTCGCCTCTCAATTCAAGCCCATGGAGGAAACCCATATGCCAGAACAGGGACCCTTAGTTCGGAACGCGCCTGATACATCTTTAAGTTGATCGCCATAGAAGTCGGCCGGTTTCGTTTCACCGGGTAACGAAAAAATACGTTTCATTTCGTTCACTTGTTTAGTGCCAAGGACTTACGTTAAAACGGGTGGGTCTGTGAAATGAAATGAAACGAAATGGCGACCTAATCGATGGTCATAGTAACGCCAAATCCTACGATTAATCACGCCTATGCGTTGGTCCATTATTCGTTTGATCTGGATGCGTGAATTGCGCGATCAACTGCGCGATCGGCGCACCGTCTTCATGATGGCCGTACTGCCGCTGGTGCTTTATCCCCTCATTGGCATCGGCTTGCTGCAATTCGCCATGGGGTATTCCAAGAAGGCCACCTTCGTCGGCATTCTGGGCGCGGACTATCTACCAAAACAAACACCCTTGAGCGCCGGATGCAATGCCTTGCCGGTCGCTCCGTGGCTGGCTGTGGGTCCGGTCGGCGGAGCTCCCTCGATCGCGGCCAGCGCCGGATATGCCCTATTGATCCAGCAAGGAATGGGTCAAAAAGATCCTCCATTGCTTATCAAACAAGGCGATGAGGTTCGCTTTGCTACAACCAATGGCCAGCCGGTGGAAACCGATCTCCTGTCGATCAAGATTCTTGATAACAGCGATGCTCCGGCCTTGCCCGGGTTCTCAGGCGACCTGGACGAATGGGTAAAGTCCATTGACCGATCGGCTCTCGACGATAAACGCGTTGACGTGCTCCTGATCGTGCCGCCCGATTTCCGCGAGCAACTGAACCAGAATCGGCGCGCCGCCTTAATTGTGCTGACGCGCCCCGGCGACGAGCATTCCAAGAACGTAGGCCAGCGCGTCCATACCGTCCTGGACCAATGGAAAAAACGTCTCAAGGAATTTCGCTTCCTCCGGTCCGGCCTGCCCGGTGATTTCGACGACCCGGTGGAAGTCAGAGATCCCGAGACCGCGAAATCCGCCGCCAAGCAAGCGGCGGACGGTTTGTTGGAAATGCTGGTGCGGATCATTCCGTTCATGATCGTCATGTGGTCGCTGGCCGGCGCGCTTTACCCGGCGGTCGATTTGTGCGCAGGTGAAAAAGAACGCGGCACCATGGAGACGCTGCTAATTAGCCCGGCGGCTCGCGAGGAGATCGTCCTGGGCAAGTTTCTGACTATCTGGGTCTTTAGCGCCCTCACCGCTTTGTTGAACCTGCTCAGCCTGGCCGCGACCACCTGGCACTTTAGAGAACTCTTGCCCAACGAAGCGTTGCGGCCTGGACCGATCTTCTGGTGTGTGGTGTTGGTGCTGCCTTTGTCGGCCTTTTTCAGTGCGATCAGCTTGGCCGTCGGCGCCTATGCGCGGAGCACAAAGGAAGGGCAGTATTACTTGATGCCGCTCTTCCTGCTGACAATGCCGCTGATGTTTTTGTCGCTGGCGCCCGGCGTGGAGCTTAATTCGTTTTACTGCATGGTGCCGGTGACTGGGGTGGCATTGTTAATGCAGCGTCTGATGCTGGCGGCATCGCCGGACCAGGCGGCTTATTTCTATTTGCTCCCTGTGCTGGCCCCCATGGCCCTCTACGGCTGGCTAGCGCTGCGATGGGCCATCGAACAGTTTCAGCGCGAAGAGGTCCTTTTTCGCGAGGCCGAACGGCTCGACGTGGGGCTATGGTTGAAGCAACTCTTCCGCGCCAAAGAGGCGTTGCCTAGCGCGGGGCAGGCCCTTTTCTGCTTCGGCCTTATACTCTTATTGCGGTTTCTTTCCTTAGGCTGGGGCAATCAACAAACGCTGTTGGAGCGTACGGTCATTGGCTTCGTGGGTTTTGTCCTTCCGGTGCCGCTCTTCATGGCGCTAATTCTGACCTCATGGCCGCGCCAGGGTTTGGCTCTAATGTTGCCTCCGGCCAAGTTCCTGTTGGCGGCGGGCCTGCTCGCTGCTTTGCTTATTCCCCCGCGCGTCGAGATCAAAAACCTGATCCTCGACCAATTTCCCAGTCTCAACGAGCAGCGCAAGGAGAACCACGAGTTAACCGAGGGTCTACACGCCTGGATCGAAAACGGCCGACTTAACGCCCCGGCCTGGCAAGTTTTATTAGCCGTCGCCTTGCTGCCCGCCTTGTGCGAGGAACTGGCTTTTCGCGGGCTCATCCTGAGCGGGTTGCGGCGCCGCTATGGTCCCTGGAAAGCCATCGCGCTCACCAGTTTTCTTTTCGCTCTCTATCACATGAACGTGTTCAAGTTTGGTCCCGCGTTTGTCCTGGGCCTCGTGCTCGGATTGTTGACGGAACGTAGCCGCAGTCTGCTGCCGGCAGTGTTGTTCCATTTGTCGCACAACGGCTTACGCGTGGGCCTGGTTTTATTGAATGCTTCCCTGCACGGTCGAGGTTACCCGGATACGGACGCCTGGCCCCCGCTCGTGCGTTGGGGGATCATGGCGATCTCTACAATGTTGTCGCTGGTGATCTTGGGCCGCCTCAGCCGGGACCCCTCGAAAGATAGAAAAAAGCTCGCCGAGAGATCTCGTTCCGTTTTGATAACCCCGAGCCTTGCGGCGGCAGTTAAGACAACCGATTAGCTGGTAGCTTTCCAAGATCAAAAATGTCATCATAGTTATAAACTTAATCGCTCTTTTTAAACATAATGGAGGGACACATGAGAACGCGATACTTAGGCGGCTGCGCGGCCTGTCTGGCGTTGCTATTGGCAGTTGAGCCGGCTATGGCTCAGCGCGGCGGCGGAAAAGGAGGTGGCGGCGGTGGCGGAAAAGGAAGTGGCGGAGGTGGCGGACGCGGCGGTGGGGGCGGCGCCGCAGTCGGCAGTCGCGGCGGAATGGCAGGCCCCGCAACCGGCGGGCGCGGCGCTGCGGGTTTCTCGGGCAGCGGACGCGGCTTCCCCGGCGGCGGCGGTTACGGTCGCGGGTATTACGGCGGTTACGGCCGCGGCTATTATGGCGGTTACGGCCGCGGCTATTACAACGACTGGGGCTGGGGCGGCTGGGGCATTGGCTTTGGCATTCCCTTGTACATCGGCGCGTTTGGCCCCGGCGTATGGATGGCGAGCGACTACCCCGGCTATTTCAGTTACTATTCCGAAGGCGGTGCCGCGCCCTACGGCGTTTATTACGGCGCACCGATGAACTACGACGCCGCGACCCCTCCCAACTTTGCAGCCGCAGACCTAGGATTTAGCCCTGCCGCGCAAGCGCCGCCGGATAACCTAGCCTTTGTGACCATTCGTGTACCCAATTCCGAAACGAAAGTGTGGATTGAAGACGTCGATCAAAAGGACAGCGGCGCCGTGCGCGAATACCGCTCCCCGGAACTCAAACCCGGGCACAAATATACCTATGAGATTCGAGCCGAATGGAAGGAAGGCGACCAAGTTCGCAAGCAGACCCGCAAGTTCCCAATCCATGCCGGCGACCACATCATGGTCGTCTTCGGCCCGGAGGATCCACGCAAGGACGAGGTCCCGCCCATACCGCCGCAGGAAAAAATCAAATAGCCCAGTGGACCCGGCGGTAGACAATCAGCCGGCGTTTGACGAGTCCGCCGCATCCTCGCCTTGGCCTGTACTCATCATGATTGCTGCTCGAGCCGAATCGAGGAAAATTGAAACTTTCTTGTCCGTCAATTACGGTTCGGTCTGATCTATTCGCATGGAACCTCTGAACTCAAATAGGCGCCAGTGGGAAACGGGCCGATAGAGAAACGCGGACCGGTGATGAAGGATAAAAGAAAACTTATCCAACCGGCTTGAAATTTGCCACTGTAAAAGCGCCGAGAAGAGGGGCCACTCGACGTGAGATCGAAGCCGGGACGCATTCTACGTAGAGGAACCGCGTTAGACATGCCAACGGCCCGCCGCGGTTTGGCGCAGTCCATGCGTTAGTCAGAAGGCGGGAACGACGTTAGGGGCTCCTCCAGGTCCTAATTAAAAGATCTCCCTTAGTGACAAAGAAATCGCGACAATGAAGACCAAACGACAAAGTAATTCGGACTTCTTTATTCTACTCTTCGTGAAGGAGGCGGCCTGACCCGTGGGTCGTGCGCCATTTCAGCTGCAAGCGAGGTGTATAGGCGTACGTACATGCGGGCTCCCCCCCGCAGAATCATGTTAGCCAAACTAAAGCAAGAACTCACCAAACTGAAGCATGGCGATCACATCTGCCCGTTCTACGACAACACCGGCGAGCAGCTGGCTGTGGCTGTCCCCTTCATCATTGACGGCCTTGCCCGAGGCGAGCGCTGTATTTACATCGCCGATGACTGCACTATTGAAGAAGTCGTTCAGGCGCTTGCCACAGCGGGTGTGGATGTCGCGTTGCAACGCCGGCGGCGTGCCTTGCGGCTACTAACCAGGCAGGACACATGCCTCCGTGCCGGTGAATTCGCTCCCCAGGCAATGATTGACTTCATCCGTCAAGCAGAGGCCGAGGCGCTTGCGGACGGTTTTTCCGGCCTGAGGCAAATGGGAGAAATGACCTGGGTGCTCGGGCCGGAGCCTGGTTGCGATCGGTTGATTGAATTCGAGGCGCTCGTCAATCGCTTGCTCACAAACAGCAAGACGGTGGGCGTTTGCCAGTACAATCGTTCACGCTTCGATGCGCCTTGCATACACGACGTCATTCGAACCCACCCTCTGGTCATCCTAGACGACCAGGTTTGCGCCAACCCATACTATGAATCGCCGGAAATGGTATTGAGCAACGGCCAGGCCGCGACGACTTCCGAATTCACGGCGAAGCGGGTGGACTGGTGGATCGCGCAGCTTAAACGGGCGAGGACGGCCGAGGAGGAGCGGCAGCGTGCCCTGGAAAAGCTCGAGCAAAGCGAACGAAGATTCGCCGAAGCCCAAAAGGTTGCACACGTCGGCAGCTGGGAACGGGACCTGCGCACCAACCAGGTTTCCTGGTCCGATGAACTGTACCGCCTCTTCGGCCTGCAGGCAAACGAGGTCGACCTCTCCTACCAGCAGTTCTTGAACCTCCTCGTGCCGCAAGATGGGGATCGGATTCGCACGCTGGTCGACGAGGCAATTCGCGAGCGCCGCAGCTTCAACTGTGATTACCGAATCACCCTCCCGGACGGCAGCGTTCATGTGTTGAATGACCGGGGAAGTGTAATCATGAACGAGGAGGGGGAGCCCATACGTCTGGTCGGAACGGTCCAGGACGTCACCGAGCGCAAGCAAACGGAGCGGGCACTGCAGGAGAGCCACAACCTGCTGCGGGCTGTCATCGAAAGTATTCCTGAGATGCTTTTTGTAAAGGACAATCTGGGTCGCTACCTGGTGGTCAACTCGAAGACAGCACGTTTCGTGGGCAAGCCGGCCGAGGACATTCTCGGCCGCGATGATGCGGCGTTGTTTGACCCCGAGACCGCAAAGCAGTTTATGGATGTGGATCGTCGCGTAATCGAGACCAGGCAGGCCGAGACCTACGAGAAATCCGGCCCGGCGTTCGCCAACCACACCTACCTCACGACGAAGACCCCTTTCTGGGGGCCGGATGGCGAAGTCCGCGGCGTTCTTGGGATCTCCCGCGACGTCACCAAGCAAAAGCAAGCGGAGGAGGAATTGAAGCGGCAAAAGGTGATTTTCCAGACCATCTTCGACCATATTCCGGTGATGATCAATTTTGTCGACCCGGCCGGCCGGGTCCAACTGGTCAACCGGCACTGGGAGCGCATGCTGGGCTGGTCGTTGGAGGAGGCCCAGACCCACGACCTGTTTTCCGAGTGCCACCCCGACCCCACAGAGCGCGCGCGCGCCATGGAGTACCTTCGGCACCCCTCTCTGGGATGGAAGGACTTCAAGAACCGCGTGCGTGATGGCCGAATTCTCGACACCGCCTGGGCCGTCACCGTGTTGCCCGACGGCACGCGCATCGGGTTCGGGCAGGACATTACCGAACAGAAACAGGCGGAACAGGCCCTCGCGAAGTACGCGGTCGGGCTTCAGGCTTTGTCCCGGCGGTTGGTGGAGGTCCAGGAGGAAGAGCGCCGCCACCTGGCCCGCGAATTGCACGACGAATTCGGCCAGATCCTGGCCAGCATTACCCTGCACCTCCATGCCGCACGGCGCGCGGCTGGGGCGGCCGCGCTCCCCAAGATGGACGAATGCGCCACGCTCCTGCAGCAAGCGGGGGAGCAGGTGCGCAACTTGGCGCTCGAGCTGCGGCCGACCATGCTCGATACCCTCGGCCTGGACGCGACGCTGCGCTGGCTAGCCAAGCAGCACCAGCAGCGGACCGGCTGTGAAGTGCAGGTCATCGGCCACCTGTCCGTTGCGCCGCTCACTCCCGAGTTGGCGATCGCTTGCTTTCGCGTGGCGCAAGAAGCGCTAACAAACGTCGTGCGGCACGCCTCGGCTCGGTATGTCTGGATCGAGCTGAGCCAGAGTGAGAGCGTGCTGGAACTGATCGTACGTGACGACGGCGTCGGCTTTGATGTGGCTCCCACCCAGGAGCAGGCCGCCGGCCGCGGCCACCTCGGCCTTTTGGGGATGGCGGAGCGCGTCCAGCTTCTTGGCGGCACACTGGAGGTGATATCCGAACCGGGGCGCGGGACCCGCATCCGTGCCTCCTTCCCCTTGAGAGAGGCTCCCGAGCAGCGGGCGGAGCCCGAGGAAAAAGAGCAAGACTGTGGACCTGGAATCTTTTGATCAGGCTGGCCCTCTGGGATATGCCAAAAGTGGTCTTGGTCCCTGGAAGCACAATCATGGTAGCCCAACTAGAGCAAGAACTCGCCAAACTGAAGCAAGGCGATCACATCTGCTCGATCTACGAGACCACGGCCGAGCTGCTGGCTGTGGCTATCCCCTTCATCATCGAAGGGCTCGTCCGACGGGAGCGCTGTGTCTATATCACCGACGACCGTACTATTGAAGAAATCGTTCAGGCGCTTGCCACGGTGGGTGTGGATGTCGCGCAAGAGCGCCAACGGGGCGCCTTGAGGTTACTGACAAACCATGATGCATACCTTCGGGCCGGTGAATTCGATCCCCAGACAATGATTGACTTCATCCGTCATGCGGAGGCCGAAGCGCTCGCGGCCGGATTTTCCGGCCTAAGGCTAATGGGTGAAATGACCTGGGCGCTCGGGCCGGAGCCTGGTGGTGATCGGTTGATTGAGTTCGAGGCGCTCCTCAATCAGTTGCCCACAAACAGCAAAACAGTAATCCTATGTCAGTATAATCGTTCACGCTTCGACGCGCCTTGCATTCACGACGTCTTTCGAACCCACCCCTTGGCTATACTCGGCGACCAGGTCTGCCCCAACCCCTATTACGAATTGCCGGAAATGGTGTTGAGCAAGGGCCAGGCGGCGACGACTTCCGAATTCAAGGCCAAGCGGGTGGACTGGTGGATCGCGCAGCTTAAAAGGGCCTGGACGGCCGAGCAAGAGCGAGAGCAACTGGTGAAGCGTTTGCAGACCCTTTCCCGCCGGCTGCTCGAAGTCCAGGAGGCGGAGCGCCGCCACGTGGCCCGCGAATTGCACGACGAGTTTGGCCAGATCCTTTCCGCCATCAGCCTGCACCTCCACGCTACGCGCGACTTGGCCGGGGCGGCCGCCCTGCCACGGCTGGACGAATGCGCCTTGCTCCTGCAGCAAGCGGGGGAGCAGGTGCGCAGCCTGGCGCTGGAGTTGCGGCCGACCATGCTGGACACCCTCGGCCTGGAAACGACGCTGCGCTGGCTCGCAGAGCAACACCAGCAGCGCACCGGCTGTGAAGTGCAGGTCGTGGGCCACCTCTCCGGGGCGCCGCTCTCTCCCGAACTGGCGATTGCTTGCTTTCGCGTAACGCAGGAAGCCCTGACCAACGTCGTGCGGCACGCCGCCGCACGGAATGTCTGGATCGAGCTGAGCCAGAGCGAGAGGGTGCTGGAGTTGGTCGTCCGCGACGACGGATTGGGCTTTGATGTGGCTCCCACCCAAGAGCAGGCCGCCAGGCGGGGCAGCATTGGTTTGCTGGGAATGAGGGAGCGAGTCCAAATTCTCGGGGGGAGCCTGGACATAGAATCCGAACGCGGGCACGGCACCCGCATTCGTGCCTCCTTCCCGGTGAGCGAGGCCCCGGAGCCGGAGGAATGAGTGCCATGTCTGCTATCCGCGTCATGCTTGTGGATGACCACAAGCTCTTCCGAGCGGGGATCCGCTCTCTGTTGCAAACGGTCAGCGGCGTCGAGGTCGTTGCCGAGGCGGGCGACGGTCGCGAGGCCCTTCATCTCATCAAGATCCACCGGCCCGACGTGGTGCTAATGGATATCATGATGCCCGGCCTCAACGGGCTGGACGCGACCGCACGAGTGGCCCGCACCTGCCCGGCCACCCGCGTCATCATGCTCTCAATGAACGCGGACGAGGACTCCGTGCTAAGGACGCTGGACGCCGGGGCGGCCGGCTACCTCGTCAAGACAGCCGACCCGACCGAGCTGGAAATGGCGGTCCGGGCCGTCGTCCGGGGGGAGAAGTTCCTCAGTTCGGCGATCTCGCAACACGTAGTCGCCGCCTGCCTCGGGCGGCTCGACAGGGAGGAGACGTCGCTGGAGCGGCTGACGCCCCGCCAGCGCGAGGTGCTCCAACTAATCGCGGAAGGGCACACGACCAAAAAGATCGCCAAAGCGCTGGGCATCAGCCCCAAGACGGCCGAGTCCTACCGCGGCGAGCTGATGAAAGCGCTCGATATCCATGACATCGCCAGCCTGACACGCTACGCCGTCCGCATGGGAGTTGTGGCCATGGATGCATGACTCACTTCTTCGTCAGCCCCGGGCGACAGCCGACCAACGGTCCCCGGCGCCCAAGGACTTTCACGTCCTCCCCCCATGCTTTTTCCGCTCGTACCCCCGGACTTACCCTATTACGCTACCTGAACTGCCTGTCCCATAATGATGTTTCAGGTCTCATGTTCCATTAGGCGGTCGGGTCGGTTTCCTGCGTCCTCCGGACTTTGATTCTTCGTCCCCCGCTCGGTTGCCTCGCTTAGTGATTTCCTGGTGATGGGCCGTAACAGAGGAATGGCAGTTTCTATTCTGATCGCGGATGATTTTCCGGCTCTGCGCAGAGGTGTCCGGTCTTGGTTACAAGACCACCCCGGATTTAAGCTTATCGGCGAGGTCGGCGACGGACCTGGCGCGCTTCGGCTCGTCAAGCGTCTTCAGCCGGATGTCCTTGTGACCGATTTCCACTTGCCAGGCCTGAACGGGTCGGAGGTGCTGGGAAGGAGCCGGAAACATTCCCCGCGAACGCGCGGAGTGGTTTATTCCCACCTCTCGCAGGAGGCGTTCCTGGTGGAGGCGCTGCGGAAGGGAGCGCTGGCCTACGTTCTCAAAAGCAGTTCCGCGGAGATCCTGATCCAGGCTGTAACCGCAGCCGCAAAGGGAGAATTCTTCCTTGACGCGCCTTTCTCGATGCAGCCGGTGGAGACCTATTTGAAGAAGGCTGAAGCGCAGCCGACGAATCCATTGGAAAGCTTGACCGAACGTGAAAGAGAAGTGCTCCACCTGGTCGTTGAGGGAAACTCCAATGTGGAGATCGCCCGCCGATTGCACCTGAGTACGCGCACCGTGGAACATCATCGCGCCAACTTAATGCGGAAACTCCAGCTCCGAAATCAGACCGAATTGATCTGTTTTGCGTTGCGGCGCGGCATCATTGCGTTGGATTTCGAGCCAAGATAGTGAGGGCTTTGGGTAAAATAGGGTAATTGTACCTATTCGCATGGAGCCTCTAAACCATTACGATCAAAGCCATTGCGATCTTGCCCTTCCGCTCGGCTATTTCCGGTGACTGGGCGACACCTGGGGATGTGCCGGCGGAGGGGTTTTTCTTTTTGCGCGTGAGTTTGCTACGGTTTCACGATTTCGTCTCTGGCGTGTTTTTTCGGCGACGGTTCACGACCTTCAAGAAAAAAAGCCAATGAGCGGTAGGGACAAGACCCGTGAAGAACTTTCCGCGCTCCGGGGACCCGTGGCTGAATCGCAGGCGGTCGAAGGCGAGAACCGCCGGCAAATCGAGGAGAGGAATGGTCTGACGAATCGAGTCGAGGAGCAAGCCTTGCACGTGTTGCAAGAACGAAATGCGGCCGTACTGCGGGCCTCACTGGATGCCATCGTCACCATGGACCATGAAGGCAAGGTCGTGGACTTCAACGCCGCTGCCGAATCCCTCTTCGGCTATTCGCAGGCCGAAGTGGTTGGCAAGGAAATGAGCCAACTCATCATCCCGCCGCGAATGCGGGAGCGCCACAGACAGGGCCTTGCCCACTTCCTCGCCACCGGCGAAGGCCCAGTTCTGAACAAGCGACTGGAAATGCCCGCCTGCCGTGCAGACGGCAACGAATTCTTGTGCGAATTGGCAATTACTCCAATTGAAGGCGAAGGGAAGCCGCTTTTTACCGGGTTCATGAGGGATATTACCGAGCAAAAGGCCCTCCAGGATGACCGGGCAAGGCTGGCGGCGATTGTCGAATTCTCCATATACGCCATCGTGAGCAAGACGGTGGACGGAATCATTATAAGTTGGAACCACGGCGCCGAGCGACTGTATGGATATTCGGCCAAAGAGGTGATCGGACAGCCTATATCCATCCTCTTCGCTCCTGATCATTACCAGGAATACGTCCAGATCATGAAAACGGTCAAGAAGGGAATATCGATTCCATCCTATGACACGGTACGGCGGCGAAAGGATGGTACGGAGCTAAACGTATCGGTTGGCATCTCTCTCATCACGAATAGACAGGGCGAGATCGTTGAAGCCTCCACAATCTCCCATGACATTACCGAGAAAAAATCCTCTGAAGAGCAGATGCGGCTGCTGCTGGAATCAACCGGCGAGGGCATCTACGGGATCGACAAGCAGGGCCGCTGTACCTTCGTCAACCGGGCTGCGGCAACAATGCTCGGCTATGCCCCCGCCGAAATCATCGGCCAAGACATGCACACCCTAATCCATCACCACCGGCCTGACGGTTCCCCATACCCAGTGGAGCAATGCCCGATCTACCGACCGTTGCGAAATCAAGCCGGCGTGCTGGATCAGACCGGCGTGCGGGTCCATGATGAAGTCCTGTGGCGGAAGGACGGCACGTCCTTCGCTGCCGAGTATTCTTCCTTCCCGATTATGAAGAAGGAAAACATCCAGGGGGCGGTCGTCACGTTCCAAGATATTACGCAGACCAACCTACTGGAGGAGCAATTCCGGCAGGCGCAGAAGATGGAAGCGGTCGGCAGGTTGGCCGGGGGCGTGGCTCATGACTTCAACAATTTGTTAACGATCATTTCCGGGTACAGCGAGATACTGTTGGCAGCTCTGCCTCCTGGCGACTCCACTAGAGGTCTGCTAACGGAAATAAAGAAAGCTGGAGTGCGAGCAGCTTCTTTGACTCGACAACTATTGGCCTTCAGCCGGAAACAGATACTTGAGCACGAGGTGCTTGACCTCAACGGTGTAGTCGCCGACAGTGAGGAAATGTTCAGGCGGTTGGTGGGTGAGGACATTGACCTGGTGACGGTTCTCGATCCTGCTTTGGGCAACGTGAAGACCGATCGCGGCCAGATAGAACAAGTCTTGATGAATTTGGTGATCAACGCTCGTGATGCCATGCCCAAAGGAGGCAAAATCACCATCGAAACCACCCACGTCGTTCTAGATGAAACTTACTGCCGCTCTCATGCCGAGGTAAAACCCGGCCGCTACATCATGCTGGCGTTGAGTGACAACGGCTGCGGCATGGACGAGCAGACCAAAGCCCGGATTTTCGAGCCTTTCTTCACCACCAAAGAACCGGGCAAAGGTACGGGCCTCGGTCTGGCGATGATTCATGGGTTCATCAAACAGAGCGGTGGTCATGTCTCCGTGTACAGCGAGCCGGGCGTCGGTAGCACGTTCAAGATATACCTCCCCGAAGTCGATGCGGTGCGGTCGTTGGAGAAGCCGCGTCCGGGAATCGAAATGCCCCGCGGCGACGAAACGATCTTATTAGCGGAAGACGAGGCCGGGGTGCGGGCCCTCACCCGGCACGTTTTGCAAATCTGCGGCTACACCGTGCTGGACGCCGCTAACGGCGGCGAGGCGATCCGATTGGCTGAGAAGCACCAGGGTTCAATCCACCTACTTCTCACGGACGTGGTGATGCCAGGGATGGACGGCCGCTTGGTGGCCGAGCGGATCGTGGCGATCAAGCCCGGCGCCAAGGTGGTGTACCTATCGGGATACACCGATGATGCCGTGGTTCGCCACGGCGTTCTGGAATCCGAAGTCGCCTTCCTCCAAAAACCGTTCACGCCGAGTGCGCTGGCCCGCAAAATACGGGAAGTGCTGGACAATAAGGAATGATCCCTCGCCGGAAGCCCGCCGGCAGGCGCCCGACTTCATTTTCGCAGGCAGCTTTCCCACCAACTTCACCGCCCGAAGAATCCAGTCGTTCCGCGCTTGGAGCGGGTCTCCCGATTCTGCCTCCACAAAAAGGGAACGGGCACGAATGGCATTAACTTAAGGATCAGAGCGGCGAAGAATGACAAGATAGGGATTCTGGATAGGTGCCCAGTTTACCTCTATCCACACTTTTCCGGCCATTGCTCCTTAAGTTAATGCCATTCGGAACGGGCACGTTTATTGATTGGCTCGGGCGGCTGCGGCAGCGTCCTACCAGCCCGACGCGCGAGCAAGGGCGGCCGTTGCTCGCGTGTCGGGCCGGTAGGCAAGTCACCTACTAAATGGGCGTAATAGTCCCGAAGACGTTGTCGTTGCTGGTGGAGGCGTGGTTGTGGTCGATGATGGAGGCGGCATCGAGGAAGAACGCGCCGAGGTTGTACACCCCGCCGCCGATGCCCTGGCCGGCGCTGCCGCCGTCGTTGGCTTCCCCGCCCACGGCCCGGTTGTTAATGATCGTGCTGCCCGTGACGCTGACACTGGCGTCGTTGGCCACGTAGATGCCACCCCCGAGGCCGTTGCCGCCGTTTCCGCCGCCCTCGGCAGCGCCGCCGGCCGCCAGGTTGTGGACCAGAGTGCTATTGCTGAGCGCGGCGATCGTGCCGGCATCGATGAAGAAAGCGCCTCCCCGGTCATTGCCCCCATTGCCGCCATCCGCACCAGTGCCGCCGATGGCATCGTTCCCGGTGACGGAGTTGCTGATGATAGTCAAGGTCACCTGACCGGCAATGCCGAGCCGGGAGCTAAAGAAGCCGCCTCCGTCGGCTCGGCCCCCGTTGCCGCCGGTGCTGCCGGTGCCGGCAGCGCCCCCCGCACCGCCCACGGCCTGGTTCTGGGCGATGCTGCTGTCGCTAAGGGTCAACGAGGTCACACTGGGGAAGCCAAAGACAAACGCAAGCACGTTGTAAACGGCGCCGCCGAAGGCGGAGCCGCCCGCGCCGCCGCGGGCGCCGGCGCCGCCGGCGCCGCCAGCCCCGCCTTGCGCCACGTCCTGGATGAAGCTGCTGTTGCTGATCGCAGTGGTCGCGATGTCATGCACCAGCCCGCCGCCGAAACCACCGCCACCTGCGCCGCCCGCGCCGCCGGTGTCCCCGGCGCCTCCGGGACCGCCCTGGGCGAGGTTTCGGACGAAGCTGGTGTTGCTGATGGTGTTCGTGCCGATGCCCCTGACGAGATGGAGCCCGCCTGCAAAGGCGGAACCGCCGCGGGCGCCCGCGTCTCCGTTGCTTCCAGCTTTTCCCGCGCCACCGAGGGCCTCGTTCCCTGTGAAAGTACTGTCGGACATCTGGAGAGAGGTGCGGTCGGCAAGGGCGCCGGCGCCATCCGCCTGGCCGCCAAAGGGGCTAGCGTTATTGCCGCCGGCCTGGGCCACGTTGTTGACAAACGTGGCGCCGCTAATGGTCGCCGAATCGCGGCTCATGCCGAGGCCGCCTGACCCAGCACCGCCGCTGGCGTTGTCGCCCAAGGTTGCGTCGCCGCCGACGGCCTGGTTCCCACTCAGCGTGGAGTTGACTAGCACGAAGACTTGCCCGCTGGACACAATTCCGCCACCGCCGGCGCCGCCGCCGGCCCCGTCCGCAGCCGTGGCGCCGCCCGGGCCACCCTGGGCCAGGTTGTCCTTCACAGTGCCGCCGCTGATCGAGAGGGAGCCGCCATTGCTTTGAATGCCGCCGCCACTGCTACTGCCGCCGCCGAAGGGGAAGACCGATCCGAAGAAGCTTTCAAAGCCGCCGCCAGGGCCGCCAACCGCTTGGTTGCCGCTCACGGTGCTGTTGCTCACCTGGGCATTCGCAAACGAAGCGTAAACGCCGCCTCCCAAGGCTTGAGCACTCGGCCCGTTGCCCAGGGCCACGTCGCGACTAATCGTACTGTCCATGATGTTGAGCGTCATGAGCGCTGGGGGTGGAGAAAAGCCGAGATTGAACTCGTGATAGATGCCGCCACCGAAGGCGGCAGAGCCCTGGACTACAGTTATGATCCCGAACGCCGTCCCCGTGAACAGACCGCCGCCCTGGGCAAGGTTATCGCTGATGGTACTGTTGGCGGCGGAAACATTCCCCGCGACGGCCCCGATGCCGCCGCCTCGCCCCGTGCCAGCGTCAGCCGCGAAAAGGTTGTCATCGACGACGTTCGTGCCGCCGACGGCTTGATTGCCACTCAGCGTGCTGCCGGTGATGGCGAGGGTCGGCGTCGCTGTCGTGAAGAACGCGCCGCTGCCGATGGCGCCGCCGATGGCGGTGTCCACCATCTCAAACGTCGCTGTGCTCCCGCTGGCGTCGCCGTTGCTGCCGCCCTCGTCCAGGTTGTTGCTCAGCGAGCTGTTGCTAACAGTGATCGAGCCGCCGTCGTTCCAGACACCGCCGCCGGTGGCCACGCCCAGCAACGTAGCGCTGATGCCGCCGGGCATGGTGGCCGCTATCCCGACCGAGCCGCCGTTGGCAGCCACGGCCTGGTTGCCGGTGAAGACGCTTTGGTCGATGGTCACCGTCCCCGCTTCATTGTAGATTCCGCCGCCGAAGGCGTTGCCGCCGTTCGGGCCGCCGAGAGCCTCGTTGCTAGTGAAGGTGCTGTGCGAGACGGCGAGCGTCGCACCTGCCTCGTTCTCAACGCCGCCCCCTCGGCCGCCGCCGTCTGAGAACAGGCCGCCGCCTGCGACCCCCTGGGCCACATTGGCGCTCAGCACGTCATTCGACAGGCTGAGATTGCCGGCGTTGAGGATGCCGGCGCCATCGGTGGACAGACCGTTCGCGAGGGTTAGGTCGGAGATCGTTACGGTCGCCCCGCTGCTGACGTCAAAGATCCGGCTGGCGGCATTGCCGCTGATCGTCAGCTTGTCGGGACCGAGGCCGTCAATGGCCAAGCTCTTGTTGACAGCCAACTGGCCTTGCGTCAGTGTGATGGTCTTGCCTTGGAGTTGCGTCGCGAAATGAATCGTATCGCCGCTCTGGGCCCTGGCGAGCACGGCGCGGAGAGTGCCCGCCGATCCGTCGTCGGCGGCGCTGGTGACCATGAATGTGCTGGGGACTGTCCGGTCTTCGAGGATCTCCAGCCAAGGCACCCGGCTCACGGGGCGACGCGTGTGCGCCGGCTTGGGACGAAGTCGTGACCGGTCTCCCAGGGAGCGCGCGGGATCCCAATTGAGCTGACGGAGCAGTGAGCGGAATAACATGGTGAAACTCTCCAACCGTCGATCGGCCTGCGATACAATGTAAAAAGCATCGAACCGGGCGCGCAGACCAAGCGCCCGGGCGCTGCTAAGGCCGGTAAGGGCATTGGTTGGCGGCAGAACCTCACCGGCCGGCTTTTTTCATCGGGGGCGATGATCTCGTTCGGTTTGCTTGGAGGTTCAATCGTCCACGGACAAATCTCCCAAGTCTTTGATTCGGCCCGATTCCACTTCTACCTGCCCCACATCTTTCAGCAGGCGGCGCGAACTCAAAAGAGAGTAATTTGCTCTGGGCACCAAGCCCTCCATGCGAAAACGGCCGTCTGCATCGGTGGCGGTGTTGAGGAAACTGTACCCATCCCCGGACCGGAAAAAGTTGACATTCACGCCAAGCACAGGCTTGCCCGCCTTGTCAACGAGCCGGCCGATTACCGTGCCGCAGGGATCAAGTTGAACTGTCAACGGTCTGGTCTCGTCCCCCTGGATGGTCAGGACTTTGCCCAGATTTTGGTCCCTGTGAAGGAAGAACAGGTCTCGAGTGAGTCTCGGATTCAATCCCGTGACCGTGAAAGATGCTCTTTCCAGCACGTCGTAGTTGGGCATCGCCGTTAAGCCAATGACCTTGACGCCGCTCAGCGGCTGGCCGTCCGGCTGGACCACCGTGCCCTGGAGCGTGCGGGCTGTTTGCAATGCGAGATCAAGAGCCAGGGATTCCGCCCGCGTCTCCGGATTGATCAGCGAAACCGCGTTGTACTTATTCACGCAGAGAATGCCACGCCCATTCGGACCCATGGCGGTTGAGATGCTGCCGGGACACCGGTCGTCGCCATGGTTTATCCCGTCGATGAAGATGTTGGCCACCTCCTTGTCATCGACCCTGGCAACCGCGTACGAATTTCGCGGAGACGCGGCAACACACACAGCCCCGGGCCCGGGCAAAACGACCAAGCTATAAGAGCCGTCGGGCCGTATGAGGGCAGAAGATGCCGCCAGGATGCCATTCGTGATCTTGACGCTGTGGGCATTGGGGAAGAGGGGATAATAATCCACCACCGCCGCCCTCGGGGGCTTCCGCGTGGATTGGTCCGTGACACGGCCCGATAGCGGAATGCCGCTAACCAGGTCGAAATCCACGGTGAGGGGATCAGGACCAGCCCTCTCCGGCACCAAGGCCGAGGCGGCAAAGTAGGGTTGGCGGTCTTGCGGTTCCGCCATGACGTAGTAGCTCTGTTGCAATTTGGGGCAGCCTAGTATTTCGAAGCTGCCGTCCGAAGCCGTGATCGTCGTCGAATTGGTCTGTTGAACACTCATCTTCACGCCGGCTACCGGTCTTCCGGTTACTTTGTCGCGCACGAAGCCGCGGATAGACCGGGAGGGGCTGGCCACGTAATCGAAGGCGGCCCCACGGATCCGCCCACTGTTGGGGGTCGCGGGGGAGGGCCGAGCGACGGCCTCGAAAACCGTGTGCTGGATAAAAGGCCCTTCGAGCGAAAAACGGCTAATGCGGTCGCGCCCGATGCCCGTCAAACGGAACCGACCATCCGCGTCGGTCGCTAAAACGGCCGGCAGGCCCGGCAGTGAACCCATCCAGGCCTTGGGGGACCAGGATTTTAGATTCCCTTGAAGGTAACGGGTCACCTCTTCCTCAGGAGCGCTGAAAACGGAATCCACGCGGATCTTGGCGCCAGCGACGGGCTTGCGATTCTCGTCGAGTATGCGCCCAGTGACGGGAAGGTCTTGGACCAGCTTTAGGCTTAGCTCGACGCCTTCGGCAGAGTCCCCGATTACCGCCCAGTCCGGCCCGTAGCCCCTGGCCACGGCCACCACCGCGGCGCGGGAAGTGTCTAAGAGCTTGGCGTCCAGTTCGGACCTGGTAAACGTGAAACGGAATCGTCCATCCCCCTCACTGGTTGCCCAGACCCGAAAGTCGGCCGTCTGCCGGGAAGGGGAGAAGGACGAAGGCCGAGGGGAGTAGCCTACATAGAGTTTTGCCCCGGCAACCGGTGCGCCTGCCGGGTCAAGGACACGTCCGCTTACCTCGATTGGCGCGTTGAACGTATCCCGCAGCGCTTCAGGCTGATTCTTGACGGGGCCTGCCGCAGCCCGAGCTGTCTTGTCCTTGGACAGAAAGCGCGCGGACGCAACCGGTGGAGGACTCGCGGAGGGCGAGCCAGCCAAGTTGTACGTCAGGAAGCCGGTTGCCAGCAGACAGGTCGCAAGCAACAACGCCGCCGGAATCGTCAGCCTGGCGATCGCCATTGCCTTGATCACATTCCCGGCTAAAGCGGCGGCCGCCGCCGAGACTCCGCTTGCGGTTGCGGAGCGCGTGGCGAACAGCACCGCGCCCCGGGCCGTGGCGGCGACCAGTTGTGCGGCCATGGCTGCTGAGGCCGCCCCCCGCGAAACCTCGGCCGCCGTCAGGGCGGCGGACAACGTCAAACCACGACGGACGAGCCGCTCGTGTAGCCTCTTCCTGCCTCGCTCCAACCGGCCCTTGACCGATCCTCGCGTCCAGCCCAGCTGCCGGGCCGCTTCCTCCAGGCTGCGGCCTTCCAGGCAGCATAGGATCACCGGTAGGCGGCAACCCTCCGGTAGGCATTGCACCTCCTCATCCAGAATTGCGAGCAGTTCGCGTGCAGAAAGTTCAGCAAGCGGATCGGGGCGCGGATTAGCCGCGGGCCCTGCGAGGCGCTGAGCTTGGCGTAGCTGGCGAACCCTGGCTGAACGCGCCTTGAGCGCTACCCGGCGAGCGACGCCGTGCAACCAGGCCGCCAGCGCTTCTCTGCGACCCACAGCAGCGGCTTTGCGGGCCAGGACCATGAATGTCGCCTGAAAGGCATCATCTGCGTCGTTGACGTCACTCAGGACGCGTCGGCACACCTGGAGCACAAGCGGGCCGTGCCGTTCTACCAGCGCGGCGAAAGCCCCCTCGTCCTTTTCCGAAATGAAACGACCCAGTAGGGCGGCGTCGCTGGTTGCCGCGGATTTGGGCGCAATCACTAGCCGGCGGATGTACCGCAGCAGAGAGTCGGATCCCGCTGCCATCACAGCGCTCCCTTTTGGGGTCTGGGAAGCAGATACTTCGTCGATCCTACAATATACTGCCCGTGAGCACACGAAACGGCACATCGATGCCGTAATAAATCGGGAGCGCAGAAAACAGTGCCATGCTCAAACGAGGTGAACCGGGGGGTGTCACGCTAGTGACATACCACGAATCCACTCCAATTCAGCAGGATTAGAAGAGTCCGGGGAAATCTGGTTTTCTGGTAGTCGTGTTGAGTGCCAAATGATCGTTTCCGACCGGCATACAGGGGGTGTGTGAGGGGGTGGAGAAACGATCATTCGTAAGACCTATCCTTGCAAAGGCTTCCGACAAAAAAGATCGTTTCTCTACTGGCGACGGTGACGTGAAACGATCTTCTTGGCCTGGAAAATCGGACTGACAGGGTGGGCGGCGGCGTCATTGACGCTCAAAGCTGCTCAATGGAGCGGCGCCGGAGGGGTGGGGCTGCACCCAAACAAATCTTTTTACATTTTCAAGACTTGAGCATGCCGACTTTTCGGGCATAGGGGAACATGCCGCCTGCCTCTAGAATCGGCGCGACTTCGCCGAGGGACTTGAGGTTCCATTGCTCGCCCGTGGTCAAGTTGTGCAGCCGGCTGGCGGCCACGTCGATGCGCAACTCGTCGCCGGTGCAGATGCGATCGCAAAGACGGTCAACGCTTTCGAACGGGATCAAGTAGCCGCCGTTGACGGCATTGCGATAGAAGATGCGGGCGTAAAACTCGGCGACGACGGCCTCGAAGCCCGCGGCGTCGAGCGCGATGGGAGCATGTTCGCGCGAGGAGCCGCAGCCGAAGTTCTTACCGGCGATGAGGATCTTGAAGGTCGAGACAAACTCGTCATCGGTGTGGAGGGGGACGTGGCCCTTTGGCAGCCCGGCCTGCGCCGGGGGCACGCTGCTTAGGGCATACTTGCCAAATTGCTTGTATTCTTCGGGAATCGACGGATCATACGTCAAGTACTGAGCCGGGATGATTTGGTCGGTATCAACGTTGTCGCCCAGGACGTAAGCCCTGCCGGAGATTGTGGATTGCATTTTTGTTCGTTGTTGGTCGTTTGTTGTCCGTTAAGAGACTATGCGATGTAATCACGGGGGTCGGTGATGATGCCGGTTAGGGCACTCGCGGCGACGGTTAGTGGGCTGGCGAGATAGACCTGGGCTTGCTTATGACCCATGCGGCCGGGGAAGTTGCGGTTGGTGGTGCTGATGCAACTGATAGGTTCGTTGAGCCGGCCAAAGGTATCGCTTGGTCCGCCTAAACAGGCGGCGCAGGAAGGAGGTCCGATCTTAGCGCCGGCTGAGAGGAAGACCTCTTCCAGGGTTTGGCCGTTTAAGCGTTCCTGCTTGAGATTCGCCGCAATTTCGCTGGTGGCGGGAACGATGAAGGTATCGATGTGGACGCTATTGCCTTTGAGGATCCGAGCCGCCGCACGGAAATCGGTCATCTTTCCGCCGGTGCAGGAGCCAATGTAGGCCCGGTTTAATTTGATCCCTTTGACCTCGCGAACGCCGGCGCGGTTGTCCGGGCTGTGAGGTTTGGCAACCGTCGGTTCCAACGTCGTGACATCGTAGGTTTTTTCGAAAGAGAAGCGTGCGCCGTTTTGCGGGTACACTGGGGTGAAGGCTTTGCCACTGCGATTGCGTTTATTAACAAAATCGAGCGTCACCTTGTCCGGAGCGATGACGCCGTTTTTGCCTCCCGCTTCGATGACCATGTTGCACAGGGTCATTCGTTCTTCGATATTAAGGGCATAAACGCCGTCACCATCGAACTCCATGGCGCGATAGGTCGCCCCATCGCAGCCAATGTCGCCAATGACGGACAGAATGAGGTCCTTGGCCATTAGGTATGGAGGCAGATTGCCATGAAAGACGAACCGCATTGTTTCGGGGACTTTTAGCCAGAGCTTGCCGCTGCCCAAAACGAATCCGGCGTCGGTATTGCCGATGCCCGTGGCGAACTCGCCGAAGGCCCCGGCTGTGCAGGTGTGGCTATCCGTGCCGAGGAGGATTTCCCCCGGACGGGTATGACCCTCCTCCGGCAAAGCGATGTGGCAAACGCCCTTGTATTGGTCGGTGCCGACGTCGTAATAGTAGGGCAGGTGTTGCTCCGCAACAAACTGGCGTAGAATATCGACGTTCCGATTGGCCATCTTGTCGGCGGTGAAAATGTAGTGATCGGGGATGATAACAACCTTTTCCCGATCCCAGACTTTGGCGTCGGCGCCAAAGTGGTGCTTGAAAACGCCGATGGTTCCTGGGCCGCATACGTCATGAGTCATCAGGACATCGACGTCGACCCAGATATTCTCGCCGGGCTGAACACTCTGGCGGCCGGAATGGCGAGCCAAGATTTGTTCGGAAAGAGTTTGCGCGGTCATTGATCGGCGGCTCCGTGGTATTTCGCATGGTTGTCATAACTAGTATATGACGGTACTCAGACGAACGACAGGAGCCGCCACGATCTTGATGAGGGTTTAGGGCCTAATTATGTCTTCTACGGTACTACCGCCTTGGGATGAGACAAAGGCAGAGGACCCCCTTCGGGGCCTGAAGCGCGGCCTTGCGCAACTGGCGAAGCGCTGGCCGTTCACCTGTTTATTCGTCCTGGCCGTCCTCACTAACACGGCCGCCAGTTTGTTCAATATTGGTTACAACCATGAGCTGATCGTCACCAGCCTAAATGAGAGGCAAGTAAGCGCTTTCTGGACAATCGTATATTGGAACAACGCGATCATGTACTGCATCTGCATCGCGCTGGTGCTTAGCCTATTCAGGCCGCTAGTTCTTTGTCGCCGCGATCTAAAGGAAGGGCGGCCGGTGAGGCCCGAGCGATTACTGCGCTGCCAACGTCTGCTAATCAATCTCCCTTTTTGGCAATTATGCATCATCTTAATCGGCTGGCTTCCTGGAGCAGTCGTATTTCCGTTTGGCATTTGCTTGCTTGGCAACTGGGAAAATGCCGAAATGATCTGGTCGGGGTTCGCCGCCTCATTCATCGTCGCGGCATTGATTGCCACGGCACAAACGTTCTTTATCCTGGAAGCCTTCGAGCTTCGTTTCCTGTTCGAAGACTTCTTTCAAATGGATCGGCCGGCTGAAATAACGGGGGTCATTCGCATTCCGCTGCGTCATCGTTTCTTTTTTTATTGGTTCGCCGTTGCCGTCGTGCCTCTGGTTGCAATTCTAGCCGTAACTTTGCATCCAAAGGCCGGTGAGAATCATCAGCTGATAATTCTGGTTACCATCATTTGCCTGCTTAGCAGCGCCATTCTCGGCGCGGTGACGGGCAGGACGCTGCTCGCCTGGGTCGAAAATCAGGCGAAGGCCACGGACCAGATCGCCGTGGGAAACTTCGGCTACCGCATCAAACAAAAACGGCCTGGGGATCTGGGGCGTCTCACCGATCGCTTCAACGATATGGCGGATGCCCTTCTCCAAGGTCGCCATGTTCGAGACACCTTTGGCCAGTTCGTAAGCCCCGAGGTGCTGGACAGAATTTTGCAAGGAGAAATCCTGGGCGGCAAGGTTCAGGAGATCACCGTTCTTTTTGCCGACATCCGGGGCTTCACTCATCGGACTGCCGGTGAAGATCCCAAACGAGTCGTCGAGTTGCTCAACCGGTTCCTAACCCTCGCCGTGGCGGCCGTGGAAAAGAATGGCGGTTGGGTAAATAAGTTTTTGGGTGATGGCATCATGGGACTCTTTGGCGCGCCGCTATTTAGCCCCGATCATGCCGATCTTGGCGTGGCAGCTACATGCGATATGCTTGCCCGTCTCGGACAGCTTAATCGTGCGTTGGCCAGTGAAGGCGAAGCGCCGCTCAACGTGGGCATCGGCTTGCATACCGGGCCGGCCCTGGTTGGCAGCATCGGCGCCACGGTTCAGTTGCCCGATGGACGAACCCGGACACGTCGAGAATTTACAGCTATTGGCGAAACGGTAAACGTAGCTCAACGAATCGAACAATTGACCAAAATTTGCTGCGGCCCCGCTCTCCTTTCGGAACAGACTCGTCGAAAGCTCAAGCACCCCGTGGCCACAAGCATTCTCAGTCCGCAGCTTGTCCCTGGTCTGGAAAGGGCACTCGAGATCCATCGTATTGAGTTTGTCTCGGACCACGTCGGCGCCGCACTGTTGCAAGAAGCTGCCGTTGCGTCAACGAATTAGCGAATTCCTTTACAGATACTCCAACCATGAAGACCGCCTCACGCATTTGCCGGCTCCTAACGCTGGGTTGCAAGGTAAATCAGTACGAGACTCAATTTGTCAAGGAAATGCTAGAGGCAAATGGTTATCGGGAAGCGAGTGCGCAGGAACAGGCCGATCTCTGCGTGGTCAATACTTGCACCGTCACTAGCGAAGGAGACGCGAAGAGCCGGCAAACGGTGCGTCGTCTCGCCCAGGAAAATCCTTTGGCCGCGATTGTCGTCATGGGTTGCTATGCCACCCGCGATCCGGAGTCGGTAGCGCGTCTTCCGGGTGTGGCCAAAGTAATAACCGACAAGGCAAAGATCCTGGATGAACTTAGTCCATTCGGAGTGGCACGGCAGCCTCGCGGCATTTCGCGGTTTGACGGCCATCAGCGCGCGTTTGTTAAGGTGCAAGACGGTTGCCTTCTCCATTGCAGCTACTGCATCATTCCCCAGGTTCGGCCCACGGTCCGCAGTCGGCCCGTCGAGGAGATTGTCGAGGAAGTGGAAAGACTAACAGCCGGCGGCTGCCAGGAGATTGTGTTGACCGGCATTCACCTGGGCCACTATGGCGTGGATTTGAGTCGGGGTAAACCCAAGAACCAATGGCGGCGGCTTTGGCATCTTCTGGAAGTGCTCTGCCGATTGCCTGGTGATTTCCGCATTCGCTTAAGCAGTCTGGAGGCCGCCGAGGCACGCGACGATTTGGTAAGAGTTATGGCGTCCCATAAGCGAATTTGCTCGCATTTACATCTCTGCCTGCAAAGCGGTTCGGATCGTATCCTTGGCTTGATGAAACGCCGTTACCGCAGCGCGGGCTTCTTGGAGCGTTGCCGAAGGATTCGCGAATCACTGCCCAATCCGGCCTTCACGACCGATGTTATTATTGGTTTTCCGGGTGAAGAAGACGCCGATTTCGAGGCGACCCTCAAAGTGGTCCGTGAAGTTGGCTTCTGTAAAGTTCACATTTTCTCGTACAGCCCCCGCCAGGGAACGCCGGCGGCAGCGATGCGACAGACGGTTCCTCCAGCCGCCGTTGCGGCAAGAAGACGACAGCTCTTGGATCTGGAAGCCGAACTCCGTGAGAAGTTTCTGGAGAAGTGTGTTGGGCAAAGCTTCGATGTGCTCGTCGAAGGGTCGGACCCGATTAGACCGGGATGGGCGCGTGGAACTTCGTGCCGGCACGTTCCGGTTAGTTTTCCTGGACACGTCCCGGCCTTGATTCGGCGACGAGTAACTGTCCGAGCCTTGCAGGCCGCCGAAGATGGACTTATCGGTGAACCCGAACCGGCCGACCGTCTTATCGCGACTCAGCCGTCATTAGAGAACTTCGGCCAAACAAAAGAAGCTCGTTTTACCTTGCCGCTGGTGGGTTAGCCGGCTACCGGACGAGACTGTTATCAAGGGGAGACCAATTTGGAGACTGTTGCAACCACCCTCAACCCTGTGGCTCAATTGGCGGCTGATCCAGAGGGTCGGTGCCTGACCCTCAGGGTCAAAGTGGTGATCCAGAGGGTCCAGCTGTAAAAGCGTGCGGCCTTCTGACATCCAAAGACACCGACTGAGGTTACGGCCCAACCCGCCCTGGAGACCCGTTTTGGTGGTCCAGAGGGTCGTTGCCTGATCCACAAGGTTGGTCCATAGGGTAGCCCTTGAGCCACAGGATCAAGCTGCAATAGCGGCCACATCATTTAATACCGGTCAGTCGGCGCCATGAGACGCCATGAAGCCCATTGGGACCCCATGAGATGCCAAAAGGCCCATTGGATTCTTTGTGGAAACAATCGATAATTTTGCCACAGGCTCTTAATAGTTTCCGCCCACCTTATCAAAACTTGCCTTGGCCCAGCCGAGGAGCGTGGTAAACTGGAGCACCTAGGGCTGACTCGCACTTAGCCCGGTTACTTCATTTGGTCCCACAATCTTGGTTTGCAAAGGGATCATACATGGAACGCTCGTATCGCCATCTTAGAGTCGATCCGGTGGAAGATGTGTTCTGCGTGGCGCTCAAGGACACTCGCCTGGATGAAGCAGAGGTCTACGAATTAGCCGATGAATTGCTCAGCCTCCTCAACGACCGCGGCTGCCGCAAACTAGTCCTGGCTCTCGGCCCGGATTCTCCGGACTGCTTGTATAGCGTTTTTATTGCCAAGATTCTCATGTTGCGCCGCCGACTAGTTGAATTGGGTGGAGTTATGAAGCTCTGTTCGGTATCACCCCATGTCAAAAGCGTTTTCGAAGCCTGCCAGCTAACCAATTACTTCGACTTCCTTCCGGATAAGACTGCGGCTCTGGCCGCTCTTGGCAAAGAGGCTTCGCCGAGTTGATTCGAAATAAGCCTTATTTACTTTCGTTTCATTTCACCCGGTCACCCCCCCTTTTCGTAGTTGCTCTCGCTGGCTTTGAGGGCCTTTCCTTGCCTCTTTCCCAAATTTCAGCAGGAGATTTCCCAAATGTGAAACGAATTTCTAAGAGCCTGTGTCAGACTTAATGATTGCTTCCACAAAGAATCCATTGGTCCTTATGGCATCTCTTGGGGTTCCAATGGGCTTCATGGCGTCTCTTGGGGCCGTCTGATCGGTAGTGAATGATGTGGCCGCATTGCAGCCTGATCTTGTGGCTCAAGGGCTACCCTCTGGCTCAAGCGCCTACCCTCTGGACCAGCGACACCTGAGCCACAGGGTAGAGGGTGGGTGGTTAATTCTGCAACAGTCTCTAAGGGCTGAGTTTACCATTTGCGGCAATGCCTTTCCTTGCAAGGGGACCATCGCCTCGGTCCCGCAGGCTCCGTGCCTGCAGTCGAGCTAAAGACGACTGCCACGATATTGGCATCGAGGCGGGGCGGCTGTCGTGAATTAAGCATCGTGTGCTTTAAATATGAGCACAGCTAATCAAAATCTAGACCTGTATTCTCTTCCATCGGCCGCCTGCAAACCGGTGCAAGAAAAATATTCCCCGAACAACCAGATCGGCGAACATAGCCAGCCAGGCGCCCAGCAAGCCGAAGTTGGCTCCCCTCCAGAGGCCGAGCCATCCCAAATCCAGATAATCGCTCGTCAATAGGTAGGCCAAGGGAATTCGTATTCCTAAAAGGCCGACCCAGGTGAAGATGACCGGCACTCGAGTGTCCCCGGCGCCGCGCAGAGCATAGGTGAAAATGATGAAACAGGCCTCGGGAGCCATGGCGAACGCGACAAGGCGCAAAACCGGAACGCCGGCTTCAACAACAGCTTCCTTGTCGGTAGAGCAGAAGAGAGCAAACATCTGAGGCGCTAGAGCATAAAACACCACCCCCATGAGGCACATCATCGTGCAGCCCAAGGCAAAGGCTGTCCATCCGCTCCGAGCAGCCAGGTCGGGGCGGCGGGCTCCCAAGTTTTGCCCGACCAGAGCCATGGCCGCAGTCCCGAAAGCCGCGCCGGATAGATAACCAAGAGCTTCCCAGCCAATGGCGATACCATGAGCCCCGCTGGCGACGTCGCCCAGCCGATTGACAATGCTCAGAAACCACAACTGGCCGGCAGCCAGCGACATGCTGTCCGCCGCCGCCGGCACGCTTACCCATAACAAGCGCCAGATAAGCTCCCAATCAGGTCGCATCCCATTGACATGCCAGACCAATCCCGCTCGACCTCGCGCCAAAACCGAAAGTACAGCGCAAGCACCCAGCGTATGGCTCAAGGCAGTCCCCCAGGCTATGCCGACGAAGCCGAGTGCCGGCATCAAACCCCAGGCCAGCGGCCAATTGAGTAGAGCCACGCCGCCGAGAACAAACAGTCCGGTGCGAGTATCACCGGCGCCGACCAGGCAGGCGATCCCGGCCACTTCGATCATCTGAAAGGGATAAAGCGTTAACAGCGGCCGCAAGTACCCCACGGCGAAGTCGGCGGTCTGGCCGTTGAGTTGTAGAAGTCCGATCAAAGTGTCGACGGTGGAAAGCCCTACGATGCTCATGCCAATTCCAAAGACCGCTGCCAAGAGAATTGATTGGTTCGTCGCTTTGATGGCCATGTTCCGGTCGCCGGCCCCAACAAACCGGGCGACGAGAGCGGTGGTGCCGACACTTACAAGGGTGGTAAAACAGGCCAGCGTCCAGCCTAGATACTGAGCATTGGTTTGCGCCGATTGATAGGCGACTTCATCGAGGAAATTGCCCGCGAGATACCGATCGGAAAGCTGGACGGAAAGTATCAGGTATTGCTGGACGAGCACCGGCCAGGCCAAGGAGAGAACGCGCCTCCGAACACGGGACTGGCTCTCCACGGAATGATGTCTAGTCGCTAGGCCAGGCTCCAGAGTGAGTTCCGCGTCTTCCATCGATTGGTTAACTCACCCAGTTTTCAGTCGGCACTTCCGGCAGGGCTTCGAAGTCACGGTCAGACGTCAAAAGGGTTAGTTTCATATGCTTCGAAAGGGCAGCCAACATGATATCCACTTGAGACAGGACACGACCACGTTGCTTAAGTTCGTTTAATGTTTCGCCATAGAGTCGAGCAACGGCATGGTCGATAGGCCACACACGCACATATCCCAAGAGGTTTTTGAGGGCGCGACGACAGGCCGCAACATCGCGCGCTAATTGAATACCCGCTTCTAGCTCGCACAGCGCCGGAACACATGTGCCAAGAACTAGGCCAGTTCGGTGGCCAAGATAAAACCGCTCTCGTATGTGCGACACGCGGTTTAGCGCCGGGCTAAGGTGGTGTTAGTGTCCAAAAGAAAGCGTCTAGCCATTACAACCCCATTTCACGGCTCATTCTGGCCTTTTCAATGTCGTCCGCCTCCTTTAAGGCCTTTTCAATTATTTCAAAGTCCTTTGGATCAATTTCGGCAACCGACTCTTCAAGCTGCCGATACCATTCATCGCTGGTACCCGGGTTCTCAACTGCTTCGGGATTATCTTCCACCCATACCTCCTTGCCGTCCATCCAATCGGCAGGCAAGGGTTCCAGTGGGTAAATCAGGCCGTCCTTCACAACTGCTCTTGGCATTGGCGCACCTTCCTCTCATTTCAAATACTTGTCTAAGAATTCTACCATTTTGGGATAAGCATCGAGCCGGTTCTTCAATTTGGCAAGCCCATGCCCCTCGTCTTCATAACGCAGGTATTCAACGGGAATGTCGCGCTTTTTCAGTGCGGCCACGATCTGCTCGGCCTCGCCGACCGGCACGCGCGGGTCGTTGGCCCCGTGAATGACCATCATGGGGCACTTGATCTTGTCCACATGATTGATGGGGCTAATCTTTTCGAGGAATTCGCGATGATCGCGTAGGTTGCCATATTCCTTTTCGCGGTGACTTCGACGATAAGCGCCGGTTTTTTCCATAAACGTCACGAAATTCGCGATGCCGACAACATCAATCCCCGCGGCCCACAGCTCCGGGTAATTTGTCACCTGAGCCAAAACCATGAATCCGCCATAGCTGCCGCCATAGACGGCCAGGCGCTTCGGATCGCCTCGTTTCTCGTCCCGCAACCAGTAGGCGGCGTAGGCCAAATCCTTGACGCTGTCCATGCGTTTAGTCGTGTTATCCAGGTTCATATACGTTACGCCATAGCCCGTGGAGCCGCGAACGTTTGGGGCCAGGACGGCATAGCCCCTCTGGACGAAATATTGAAAGATCGCCGAGAAATCTGGCCGCGTCTGGCTCTCCGGTCCGCCGTGCGGATAGACAATCACAGGCGGCAAACGGTCGCCGCGGGCGTTTGGTTTGTAGAACCAAGCTGGAATCTTGCGATCGTCGAATGATTTATAGTGGATCAACTCCGGTTCCACGAATTCGGTGAAAGGAAGACCCGCCGTGCTGGACTTGGTAACCTGTTTGGGAAGCCGGTTTGCTGCATCATCATCCTTTTTATTTCCGATAGAGCACACCCAAATATCCAAATTGTGGCGGGGACCATCGAATGCCAAAGCGAGCTTGCTATCGTCTTGCGCAAACTCCAAACCGGATACAACGCCCAGCGGCAACCCCTCTATTGCTTTGGTCGTTCCGGTTTTCAAGTCGCGCAGATGCAGCGCCGATTTGCCGTCACTATTCTCAGCCCAGACCAGCCATTGTCCTTTCTGGGAAGCGTGAACCTGCTCCACCTCATTTGCCGGGGATTCGACATATTTGAGCTTTGCCGAAGCGACGTCAATCTCCGCCAAACCGAGCCGATCCCGGTCGCCGGCCGTGCTAGCGCAATAGACCGCCTTGCCATCGCTTGACCAGGACGGCCTGTGGTACTGGGCATCACCTTTATGGGGCGTTAAATGGCGGACCTTGCCTGTCTCCACCTCGATTAAGTAAAGGTCCTGGTTGTAGTTCGATTCCATGCGCAGCGCCAGTACGAACTTATCATCAGGGGACCATCCCACCGGCGAGTAGTAACCGCCCGGTCCCTTTTGAAGCAGACGCGCCTCTTGTTCGCCGATTTCCTGAACGAATATGTCGAATCGGCTCGGATCCTCGCGATTGGCGCTGAAGGCGATGCGGTCGCCACCGTGGCTCCAGCCTCCGAACGTATGAATCGCTTTGGGGTTTCGCGTCAAATCTTCTGTGTTCCATCCTTCGCCGATGCCGTGGTCCGTGCCGCCTCCGATGCCGTAAAGCCGATAGAGCTGCGTCCGCTCATTGCCGCCGGTATCCATGCTGTAGATCAATTCGTGCTTGCGCGGACTGTAATGAACGCCGCGCACGCTTTCGTTCGTAAAGGTCAACTGCGTTGGCCAGCCGCCTTCCAAGGGAACTTGCCACACCTGCGAAACCCCGGTGATATTGGTCAGGAAGCAGATGAATCGGCCGTCCGGCGAAAGAGTGGGAGCCGACGCACTACGAACGTTGAGAAAGCGCTCGATGCTGGGGGGAACAGCCATGGGATCTCCAGTATTTCGAATCCGCAATCCGGCATCGGCCGGCAACGAGAATTGGTATTGTATCGTAAGTCAAAGCAAGATAGAGAACGCCCGCTTGGCGGCCGCGCCGGCTCTCGAGGAAGCTTGATTGTAACGCATCTCTAATTCTTCACATGAAGATTTGTTCGCTATACTAGCTACATCGCTTTATCCCAATTGAACTTTCACGTTCCCCTGGCCTGGAGTAATTCGCGCCAAAATGTAATTATTGTGCCCATTATAGCGATTGGAGCAATTGGGCCGGTTGCGTTGGCGTGGCAAGGCGCATTATCGGCAAAGGCGTCCCGAGCCCTCTCGCAACCCGCAATGCTCGCTATTAAATCTTTTCCATCTCCTCTCTCCGTGACTTGCTCGCTCGTGCTTTGGACTTGGATTACCAGCCTTGAAACCGACTATGATGATCGGTTTTTCGCCACGGGAGCTTTTTAATGGCAGTTTATGAGGAACAAAGGCAGGTTTTGCTAATCGGCGCGGATGAGCAGCGAGCAGAACTAAGGGCCCTTTTTACCAGGGAACCTCTCAAGAAGTGGCTTGTTCATGAAGCGAACAGCTTCGAGCGTGCCCGGTTCATTCTTCAACACGAACCTTGGGATGTGTTACTCATTGATGAAAGCTTGCAGAGCCAAGATGGCGCCGGCCTGGCCTGGTTAACCCGCCACGCTTCTGTTCCTTGGGTATTTCTCTCCGAGGCTCAGCCCGATGTGATCGCCAAAGCCCTCGCCCATGGATTGGGCCAATGGATTCTTCGCGACCTGGCTCTGGCGTCTCCGCATCTTCTGCATGCCGGCCTGCAGCAAGCCGAACGCATGGGCGAATTGAGCGGCCAGGCCAAGCGCGCCCAGCAGGAACTCGGCGAGTCCCGCCGGCAGGTGGACCGTCTCGTGGGACTGCTGTGGGAAAGTTCACCGGCCGACCCTCAGACGAGTTGGTTCACTCAGCGTCACATGATGGATCGACTCAATGAAGAAGTCTCACGGACCGAGCGCCATGGCATTCCACTGTCCGTGGTGCTCGGCGAAGTGCAAATGAAAGGACAAACCGGAACACAAACCGAAGAGCCGCCCCATTTGGGTCAATGGACCGCTGAGCAAGTGACTCGCGCCAAACGCCGAGCCGATGTCGCGGGGCAGTACGGCCCGCACGGCTTCATGCTCCTGCTGGTGCATACGCCGGAGATAGGCGCCGAGGTCTTCTGCCGCCGCTTGCAGAAGCTAATTGAACAACCCGATCCGGAGGGGTCGACGGCTACCGCACCAAACCAAGCATATTTCGGCATCGCCAGCTATGCGCCTGCCTCCGCAAGTAACCCGAAAGCGCTGCTGAGCCGGGCGGAAGTACGGCTGGAGGAGGCGAAGAAAGGTCGGGAATTTGCTTCCAGCCTGTGACCCGATTTGTCTGATTGACGGGACCACTTTCTCCATCTCTTACCAGCGCTCGTAGCGATTGCCCGTTAAGCGACGGACGGCCTTTTTTAGTTCAAGGGCAAAAAGTGGTCCTGTCAGTTGGGCTAGAGGGATCCCGAGCTTCGGAACTAACAAATCAAGTGGGCAAGGCCCGTCCGCGAGGGCCTCCCAAATGCGCGTTTGTAGAGAATCCATGCCGGAAGGAACCGACGCTGCTTGGCTGGGCGTTGAAGTCTTTCGCGATACGCCTTCTACCTCCTCCAGAATATCCTCGACCCCGCGAACCAAAACCGCGCCTTTCCGAATCAGCGCGTTGGTCCCTCCGCTGGCCAGGCCGTCAACCGGTCCGGGTACGGCCATGACGGGTCGGCCCTGCTCGGCGGCGTGGGTAGCCGTAATTAACGCTCCGCTCCGTTCCGCTGCCTCGATGATAACCACAGCGCGGCTCAAGCCGCTGATGATGCGATTGCGCGCGGGAAACATGCCCGCCATCGGTTCCATGCGCATTCCCGATTCGCTCAAAAGCGCTCCGGACTGGGCCACTTCCTGGGCTAATTCCGTATGTTCGGGCGGATAAATGCGCGCTAGCCCACCGGCCAGCACGCCGATCGTTCGTCCGCCCGCTTCAAGAGCGCCTCGATGGGCCACGCCGTCGATGCCGCGTGCCAATCCCGAAATGACCGTATAACCCGCCTGCACAAGTCCCCTGGCCAGACGGTCGGCGACGCGTTTGCCGTAAGCCGTGCAACTGCGGGAGCCAACCAGGGCAATCGCTTTGGCGTCTTGGGGCAGAAGCGAGCCACACACGTAAAGAAGTTGCGGCGGATCCGAAATGCCGGCCAGCGCCTCGGGGTATTCCGGGGCGCCCAGGAGCCGAATCGAGGTCTTGTGTTTGGCTAGCAGATCGAGTTCACCCTCTACGTCGATCCGTTGCATAGCATGATGCAGCTGGTGGGCGAGCTTGTCGCCGATGTGAGGCACTTCCTGCAACTGCTCCGTTCTGGCCTGCAAAATCGCGGCCGCCGAGCCGAAACGCTCGAGCAACGCTGTGGTCAGACGCGGTCCCAAACCGGGCACGAGGTGCAAGGCCAGCCAATCCCGCATTTCCGTATCGGTAAGTTCTGACATTGCCGTGTCAAGACCCTCCGGTTAAACCTTCCTGAAGGATTACCCGCACTTCGGCCTCGGAGACGTCGTCCACCAAGCCGGCGGCCCCCAGCCGATACGGAAGCACGAAGCGTAGACGGCCCGCAAGCGCCTTCTTGTCACGGCGCATGGACGCCAACAGCTCATCCACGTTCCAATCAAGCGGGCGCAACAGGAGACCCAATTGATCCAGCAAGCGGAGTTGTCGCCGGGCGATGTCGCCGGAAATCAGGCCGCGCTTTTCCGCCAGCCGAGCCGCGCAGATTATTCCAGCCGCGACTGCCTCGCCATGCAGCCAGGCGCCATAGCCGCCGACGGTCTCAAACGCGTGTCCAAACGTGTGCCCGTAATTCAATACAGCCCGCAGCCCAGTTTCCTCGCGCTCATCCTGTTCCACAATGGCAGCCTTTAGCTCACAACTTCGAGCAATGATATGCTGAAGTGATCCCGGCTCGCGGCGGAGAACATTTTGCGCATTGGCTTCGAGAAAAGCGAAGAGATCGGCGTCCAGGCAAACGCCGTATTTGACGACTTCCGCCAAACCGCTGCGAAACTCGCGGTCGGGCAGAGTGGCAAGAAAAGCGATATCGATCCACACGCCGATTGGTTGATGAAAGGCGCCGATGAGGTTTTTGGCCTTGGGATGGTTGATGCCGACCTTGCCGCCTACCGAGCTATCGACCATCGCGAGGAGAGTCGTCGGCACCATGAAGAGAGGCAGGCCCCGATTGTAATTCGCCGCGACGAAACCGGCCAAATCGCCGATAACGCCGCCGCCTACGGCCACAATCAAGGTCTTGCGGTCCGCGTTCCAATCGGCCAGGCAATCATAGAGGCTCGAAGCCGTCGTCAGGCACTTTTGCACTTCACCAGAGGGGAGAACTTGTTGACCGACCTCGAAGCCGGCGGAATTCAATACCTGAGCCACGCGCTCGGCATGGGGTTTGACATGTTCATCGGTAACAACGAATGCCTTTTTACCGGGCGTAAGGGGACGGGCGAAAGCCCCCACGCCAACAACATCGTTGTTGGTGACGGCGATGTCGTAACTACGATCGCCAAGATTGACTCGAATGCAATACATGGAATTCAGTTTCGATCTCGTTTAGCGGCGAGCCTCCGGCGAGCGCGTACGCCTACGCGCTCGCTGGAGGCTCGCCGCCAAACGGTAATTGAACTTTTTCTTCGGCATTATCTTATCCTCGCGGCGGGCTTCGAGGTAGGCATTAATATCGGGGAATATCGAGAGCTGCCATATTTGGATTGTTCGGTTCAATTCTATGGAATCGGCTGATAAGGAGTTGCAGGGCAAGATTCAGTAATCCATTGCCCATAAGCTGTCCATGACTTGCGGCATGCTCCAAGACAAGTTAAATTGAGCAGGCGTTTCAATGGGGGAGTGGGTAGACCTGTCCGGTTCATTCCTTTCGTATTGGCAGTCGAAGTTACTTTGGAGCGCTTGAACAAGGCGAATTTCCCGCCATGATGCAAGGGGACATACCTTTATCAGGGAATCGCGAGTGGAAAGGCCGGCTTCGTTTTAAATCCCGTGAGGAATTGGTATCCGTATGCCGCCAGGCGTGGAACACACATCAGCGAATAAGCATATTTGCGTGATTGTCGGGCGCACCCGACACAAGATGGTGCAAATCGAGATCCTGGAAGCTGCCAAGCGCGGCGCCCGGTTGATCGAAGTCCGCCTCGATTTCCTGGCCAAAGCTCCCGACTACAAGCGCCTCTTGGGCAACAAGCCCTGCGAGATGATCGCCACGGTTCGCCGGCCCCAAGACGGCGGCCGCTGGTCAGGCAGCGAGGAAGCCCGGCAGATGTTGATCCGCCAGGCCATCGTGTCCGGCTTCGACTGGGTCGATCTCGAAACCGACGTTGCCGACGACATCCCGCGCTTCAAAAACGTAAAGCGAATCGTGAGCTATCACAACCTGCGGGAAGTTCCCGCGGATCTGGAAAAGATCCATGAGAAGATGTGTCAACAGGACGCCGACGTGGTCAAGATCGCCGTCCGTGCCCAGCACAACACCGATAACCTGCGCGTCTTGAATCTTCTAAGAAAGCCCGCCAAGCCAACCATCGCCTTCTGCATTGGCGACCTGGGCCTGCCGACGCGCATCCTAGGCGCCAAATTTGGCGTTCCGTTTACATACGCGGCGTTCAACAAGGAACGTGGCATCGCGCCGGGCCTGCCGTCGTTCGAGGAAATGAAGAACGTTTTCCATTATGAGCGCGTCAACGGCGACACGGCCATCTACGGGGTCATTGGCGATCCGGTTGGCCACAGCTTGAGCCCGGTCCTGCACAACGCAGCCTTTCACAGCCTGCGCTTCAACGGCGTCTATTTACCCTTCCGCGTGCCTCGGGGTGAACTCGAAGCATTTTTGAAAGATTACGATAGCCTGCCTGTCATGGGCTACAGCGTGACTATTCCGCACAAGGAAGCGGCCGCCGCGTATGCCAAACACAAGGACACGCCCGTGTCTTTGACGCAGGCGGCCAACACCCTGGTTCGCCGCCAGGATGGATTTGAGGCAGCCAACACCGACTACCAGGCCGTCATCGATTCACTCCTGGCCAACATGCCGCCTTCACAGGATGGCGCACCGTCCACTCTGCATTCTCGGGGCGTACTCCTCATCGGCGCAGGCGGCGTCGCTCGCGCCATTGCTCATGCGCTCCACCGCGAAGGCGTGCTTTTGACCATCGTCAATCGCACGCCCGAGCGTGCCCAGAAGCTGGCGGAGGAGGTGGGTTGCCGAGTGCTTGACTGGGCAGCCCGCCACAGTGTCATGTGCGAGATCCTGATCAACGCTACGTCCGTGGGCATGCACCCCAATGTCGATGAAAGCCCCGTCCATAATAGCTTCCTCAAGCCCGGTCTGATCGTTCTCGACACGGTGTACACTCCCGAAACAACGCTTTTGATCAAGGAGGCGAAGCTGCGGGGCTGCCAAGTCATAACGGGCGTCGATATGTTCGTGCGCCAGGCCGCCGCCCAATTTCGGCTCTTCACCGGCCAAGATGCGCCGGTCGAGTTTTTGCGCACCGTGATGAAGCGGCACCTTTCCCCGGTAAGCCTGAAAAGCCCGGAAGAGCGGAAATGACAGAATGAAAAGGATAATTCGCATTTCAATTTATGAACCAGCCCGACCGCATCGGGTTCAGTGCGCAAAAAGTTACTTGAATTTCAGTTTGGTCGATTGCTAATGAATCATCCCGTCGTCCCGTCATCCCGTCATCCCGTCATCTTCCTCGTCGGTTATCGCGGCTCGGGTAAATCCAGCGTGGCTCGCCTGGTTGCCGAGAGTCTCGGCTGGCACGCCCTGGACATGGACGCCCTGATCGAGTCACGGCGAGGGCTTAGTGTTCGGGAAATCTTTGCCAAGGAAGGGGAGGTGGCTTTCAGGCAGCTCGAAGCGGACTTGGTTCAGGAGGTCTCCCGGCTTCGCCATCATGTCATCGCTACGGGGGGGGGTGTTATACTGGATGTGGATAATCGCGCGTGCTTACGAGAATCAGGTCTAGTGATTTGGCTGACGGCAAACCCGGAAACACTGTGGCAACGGATCAGCCAAGATGCGACGACACTGGAACGCCGGCCCGATCTAAACGTCGGCGGCCTGCCCGAGATCGAGCATTTGCTGCACGTTCGTGAACCTCACTACCGCGAATGTGCCAATATGATCGTGAAGACCGATGATCGCACGCCGGAAGAAGTGGCTCGCGAAATCTTGGCGCAAGTGAACCGGGAATAATCCGATGCCCCTTGATTCGATGCCCTTGGAAACGTGGCTTGAAATCTGGTTTGGCTTTGTTCTTGTCGTGATCTTTCTTCTCGGGGCAGCGTGGGGGAGCTTCATCAACGTCTGTATTCATCGGCTGCCTTTCGAAAAGAGCGTGCTGTGGCCGGGTTCACGTTGCGGGCATTGTTTGCAGCCGATTCGCTGGTATTACAATTTGCCGCTCATCAGCTATTGGTGGTTGCGCGGACGCTGTAGGGTGTGCGGCACGCGGTTCTCGATTCGTTATTTCCTGGTCGAACTTCTTACCGGGTTGTGTTTCGTCGGTTTGTTTTACTTGGAGGTCATCCAAAACGTATACGAGTTGGACTCGCTCAAGGGCCGTTCCTTACTATTTAGAGCGTTGCCGACGATGGAATGGGCGCTGTTTTTCTATCACGCCACATTGCTCTGTTTTTTGCTGGCCGCTTCGTTCATCGACCTTGAACACCTCGAAATTCCGCTGCCTTTGACAATCACGGGAACCTTGGCCGGGCTTTTGGGGTCTGTCCTCTGGCCCTGGCCTTGGCCCAACCTTCCTCAGCAGGTTGCGCAGGCTCATCCGGCCGCAAGCGGCGGCTTCTGGCAGTTTTTGCCACATATTGAGCTGCCCAAACTTGGGCTGCAGCCTTGGCCTTTGTGGTATCCGCTGCCCGACTGGTTGCCGCCGGGTATTTGGAAAACCGGGCTGGCGACCAGCCTCGCCGGCGTTTTGGCCGGCGTCGTAATGGTTCGGGGCATTCGCTTTGTCTTTGGCTTGGGTCGCGGCAAAGAAGGGCTAGGTATCGGCGATGCGGACTTGATGATGATGGCCGGCGCCTTTCTGGGTTGGCAGCCGGTCGTGATGGCGTTCTTTATCAGCGTGTTCCCGGCACTGTTGATGGGGGCCATTCAGCTGGTCCGGCGCGGCAACCAGGAGATGCCTTTTGGCCCGGCCCTGGCGATGGGTATTTTGATCACCATGCTCGGCTGGCGGTACATTGGTCCTTCCGTCCAACTGTACTTCTTTAGCGGACCGCTAATCCTGATCGCCGTCATCGGCGGCGGGTTGGTGCTGTTCATGGCTAGTTTCTTCCTGCGTCTTGTGCGGCGAGGGTAGGGCGGCCGGTGGGTGAAAATGATGCAATCTATCGTGATCGTCGATTATGGCATGGCGAACCTGCGCAGCGTGCAGAAGGCATTTGAGAAACTCGGCTATGCCGCCGAAATCAGCGGCGATCCCAACCGGGTCGCCGAGGCGCGTAAGGTCGTTCTCCCCGGTGTCGGCGCATTCCGCGATGCCATCGCCCGATTGAATGAAACCGGCCTGGCTGAACCTATCTGCGAGCATGTCAAAGCCGGCAAACCGTTCTTCGGCATCTGCCTGGGATTGCAATTGCTGTTTACTACAAGCCACGAAGACGGGGATTACGCGGGTCTGGATCTTTTTCATGGGGAGGTTGTCCGCTTCGCCGATTTGCCTGGGCTCAAAGTTCCCCACATGGGCTGGAACCAATTGCGTTTCCGGCAACCGTCTCCGGTTTTGCGCGGGATTGCCGACGGCTCCGAGGTTTATTTCGTCCACTCGTATTATGCCGTGCCGCGAGATTCGAGAATTGTCGTCACGGAGACCGATTACCCGACGCCGTTTGTGTCCGCGATTTGCCGAGAAAATCTCTTCGCTACCCAGTTCCATCCCGAGAAGAGCCAGACGGTCGGTTTGGCCATGTTGCGCAATTTCGCGGAAGGCTAAATCCGACGCGATCATCGCGAGGGTATCTCCACTTGCAAAAAAAATGTTCGTCAACTCGCTCACACATCCTTCACATGATCCTTGCCGTGCGGTAAAGTCTAATTTCGCACGATGCCTGACCATGAAGGGCCCTAAAACGCCTCCTGGACAGCGGGCGTGAAACGTGCGGGCTGAGGAGCAGTCGGGTGCAGATCTATCCGGCGATTGACCTGCGCGGCGGCCGCTGTGTGCGGCTGCGGCAGGGGGACTATAACCAGGAAACCATTTTCGGCGACGATCCCGCCGCCATGGCCCGCCGTTGGGTCCAGGCTGGCGCTACCTGGCTGCATCTCGTGGATCTCGACGGCGCCAAGGAAGGCCGGCCCATCAACGGCGACAGCGTTCGTCAAATCGTCGCGGCCTCCGGAGTCCCCTGTCAACTGGGCGGCGGCCTGCGTAATGAAGACCACATCGCCGAAGCTCTCGGTTGGGGCGTCAACCGAGTGATCCTGGGCACACGGGCTCTCAAGGATCCCGTCTGGCTGCAACAAGTCAGCGAGGGCTTTCCCCAGCAAATTGTCCTGGGCATCGACGCCAAATACGGCCAAGTCGCGACCGATGGCTGGCTAGAGGTGTCAAGCATCTCAGCAGTGGCGTTGGCCAAGAAATGCGTGGATTGGCCGCTGGCCGCTATCGTATACACCGACATCAGCAAGGATGGCATGCTCGAAGGGCCTAATTTCGACGGCCTTGCCGAGATGGCGCAGGCAGTCCCGCTGCCGATTATCGCATCGGGCGGCGTAACGACTTTGGACGACATTCGCCGGCTGGCAAAGTTGAAACTGGCCGGATGCATTGTTGGCCGGGCCCTTTACGAGGGCCGGCTTGATTTGAAAACTGTTCTAAAAGTGCTGTAGGGTGGGACGAGTCTTCGAGTCCCGCCTTCGCTTTGGTGGGACTCGAAGACTCGTCCCACCCTACGAGCTACGACCTAATGGGAATCACTCACTCTCCCGGAGGTTTTCATGGCGAAATATCAGGTAGGTGACATCCGCAACATTGCGTTGGTGGGGCATGGAGCGGCCGGCAAGACCTCGCTGGCCGACTCCCTGCTGTTCGAGGCCAAGGCCGTGGATCGTCGGGGCAGCGTCGACGACGGCACCAGCGTTTCTGATTACGACGAAGAGGAACATAAACGCCGCGTCTCCATCGACACGAGCGTTCTGTACCTGGACCACAAGGGGCATCGTTTCCACATTCTTGATGCGCCCGGGTATCCGGATTTCATCGGCGCTGCCCTGGGCGCTCTAAGTGCCGTCGAAACGGCCGTCATCGTGGTAAACGCGGCCCACGGCATCGAGGTCAACACCCGCCGTATGTTCGCCGAGGCCGGCAAACGCGGTCTCGCGCGGGCCCTTGTCATCAACAAGATGGACGCCGACAACATTAAGTTCGACGAGCTGCTCAAAGGCATAAGTGAGTCCTTCGGGAAAGCCTGCGCGCTATTCAACGCGCCCATAGGCCAGGGCGCGCAGTTCACCGGCGTCGTCAGCGTGCTGAATCCGCCAGATAAAGCGCCAGCCGGCTGCCTCGTTGATCTTTCCGCTGCACGGTCGAGGTTGGTCGATGCCATCGTCGAATACGATGAAGCCCTCATGGAGAAGTACTTACTCGAAGGCGCGGTCACGAATGAGGAACTCAACGCCGTCATTCCCAAGGCAATGGCGGCCGGGACCGTGATTCCCATCTTCTGCACGGCCGCGAAGAAAGGCATCGGAGTGCCGGAATTGCTCGAGGCCCTTAGTCAATTCGCCCCATCCCCGGTCGAAGGCAAGAAACGTACGGCCACGCAGGGATCTGGCGAGAAGGCCAAGGAAATCACGCTCGAACCGAGCGAATCGTCGGAGTTTGCCGGCCAGGTATTCAAAACGCTCACTGACAAGTTCGTGGGCAACCTCAGCTTCATCCGTGTTTATTCCGGTAAAATCGCTGGGGACCAGCCCTTGTTCAACGCGCGAACCGATAAGTCCTCACGAACTAGCGGTTTGTTGCTGATGCAGGGCAAGACACAGAAGGCCGTGCCCGACGCCATCGCCGGCGATATTGTGGCTGTCGCCAAAGTTGAGGACCTACACGTCAGCGATACGGTCGGCGCGCACGCCCATCCGCCCAAGATGGCGCCGCTCCATTTCCCAACGCCCATGTTCGGCCTCGCGGTCGAACCCAAGGCCCGCGGCGACGAGCAAAAAATCTCCACGAGCTTGCACAAGATCACCGACGAGGACCCGACCTTCCATGTGACCCGCGACAACCAGACGCACGAAATGGTGATAACGGGGATGAGCCAGCTTCACCTGGACGTGATTCAGCATCGCCTCAAGCGGCGCTTCGAACTCGAAGTGGTCACCAAGGAACCGAAAATCCCTTATCGGGAGACTATTACGAGCCCAGCTGAAGCGAACCATCGCCACAGGAAGCAGAGCGGCGGCCGCGGCCAATTCGGTGAAGTTCACCTCCGCGTCTATCCGCTTCCTCGGGAAATCAGCAGCCAGGAACAGCTTGAGGAAGAGTTCGCCAACAAGAGCAAATTCGAAAAGATGCGCTCGGCCCATTACGACGCGAATTTCAATTTTGCCTTCATCGACCACATCGTCGGCGGCTCCATTCCCAACCAGTTCATTCCGGCGGTCGAAAAAGGTTGCAAGGAGTTGCTCGAACGCGGGGCGTTGGCCGGCTACCGCATTCAAGACGTGGCCGTGGAGGTGTTCTTCGGCAAGGACCACCCTGTCGATAGCTCGGAAGCCGCGTTCAAGACCGCCGGCCGGGTCGCCTTCAAAAACGCCTTTTTGGCCGCTCGGCCCGTTCTCTTGGAGCCAATCGTCAACATCGAAGTGACGCTTCCCTCGAAATACACCGGCGCGATTCTCAGCGACCTCAACACGAAGCGTGCCCGCATCGAAAACCAGGACAGCCTGCCCGGCGACCTGGCCGTCATCCAGGCCAAGGCCCCGCTCGCCGAAGTGACGCGCTACGCCGCCCAGCTCGGCAGCATCACGCAAGGGCAGGGCTCCTACACCATGGAATTCAGCCACTACGATCAGGTGCCCGGCAACGTCCAGCAACAAATCGTCAGCAAGGCCAAGGTGGCGCATGATGAGGAGGATTGATTGTCCCGTTTAGCGGCGAGCCTCCGGCGAGCGCGTAGCGCGCTCGCCGGAGGCTCGCCGCTAAACGAATTTTTCCCCTAGCGGTCCTTCTATCCGACAGGTAGAAACGATGTAGGGGCTTTTTGGTCCGTCCTGTCGCTTTGTTGGCACTGTGCCCGTCACCCGCATATCTCTCCTCTTGGTGGAAAACTACTTATGGGCAATCCTTTCCTGCGGTTCCTCATCAACGACTGGTACATTTCCATCCCGATGGTTTGCATGTCGCTGTGCGGGGTGGCCTTGGTCGTCTGGCGGATCCTTCTGAATATCAACGGCAAGACGAACATGGATGAGTTCTTGCCGGTCTTCCAGAATCGACTGGAGAAGGAAGGGCCCGAAGGCGCCCTGCGCTATTGCAAATCACGCGACGACATCATCCCGCGCCGGCTCTATGCCGCTGGCCTGGAAACCTCCAAGCAGGGGATGGCGGCCATGCGGCGAGCGATGGCCAACGTCATCGAACTGGAGATCGTGCCGGACTTGAATTTCTTGTTGCCGCCCATCCTCGCCATCGCCAAGATCGCGACGATGGTCGGCCTGCTGGGCACGGTCATTTCCATGATTGGGACGTTCCAGAAAATCGGCGCCACCCAGCACGCGACCGAACATGCCGCCGGCATCGGCCTGGCACTCTTCGCCACGGCTCTCGGTTTGTTGACAGCCATCCCGCTAGTCTTTTCGCACGTCTTGATGAAGGCGTGGGTGAGTCGCTTCGAGCTGCGCATGAAAGCGGCGGCTCAGAAGTTGTTATTACTCATGCAAAACGCCAAGTCAGGGGCCGGCGCTGCGGCCAAGCCAGCCCTCAGTCCAAGCGCCGCGCAGGCCAAGGTTCCCGTCTTGTAAGTGAATTCCCGGCGAGCGGGGGGCATAAGCCCCCTGATGACCCCTAGCGTGCGCGAAACGTAAACAATTGGAGCTTCCCATGGCCGAAAGCCCGCGTTTGGTCGATGTCTGGATCCTGGAAGGCAACTCTGTCTACAAGGAAGTGCCGTTTACCGTCGTGGCCGACTGGATCCAGCAGGGCCGGCTCCTTGACGATGACATGCTCCGCTGGTCGGGGCAGAATGATTGGTTCAGGCTCAATAGCAAACCCATCTTTGCCGCTTATCTGCCGAAAGAGGAACCCTTGCGGGCCAACGACGAAGTCGAGGCGATGGAGCCGGTCACCGGCGAAATCACCATTAAGCACAAGCCGGAGCAAGAAGAAGATGATCCGGACATGATCCCTTTCATCGACATCAGCTTGGTGCTTCTCATCTTCTTCATCATGACAACGACGGGGGCCGTTTTAACGCGTATTCCTACGCCGGAAGCTTGGTTTGGGTTGACGACGTCCGAACCTCAACTCATGTGGATCGGGATCGATAAGGACCCCAATGGGGAACTCATCTATTCCCTGGGTAAAGGGGACCAAGGAGCGGCCAAGGAGGATGACAATTTGGCAAGCCAGGAAGCATTGCTTCAGCGCCTGGATGCACGCCTGGCCGAGATGAATGACGCGGTAGAGGTTCAAATCAAAGCTGATAGAACTTTGGAACTCGGCACCGTCCGCAAGCTGGCTATTGAACTTGAAGGACGCCGCCAAGTAGGGGGCAAACCGAAGATTGTTCGGAAATTCATAGGCGTTTCGGAGAAGGCCGCACCATGAACTGGAAAATTCGCCATGAGGGTTCTCCCCGGGCCATTGAGGGATTGACCCTGCAACAGATCGTTGAAGGACTTCAGGACGGCCTATGGGAACCGACCGATGAGGTTATGGGTCCGGAGGATTCGACCTGGACCGCGCTGGAAAGCCATCCCGAATTGGCCGAAGTCGTTCTGGAGATGCAGCCGATTGAAAAGGCGGGACATGGCGATGAGACCCACATCGACATGACTGCCCTAATCGACGTGACGCTGGTGCTTTTGATCTTTTTCATCTTGACCACCAGTTACGCCGCCATGCAGAAGATTCTTGAATTGCCGAACTTCTCATCCGACAATCCAAACCATGCAAGACTCAAAGTTGACAAAGAAAAAATTGAAAAACTAATGATCAGGGCCGTTCTGCGCAAAGGACCCGACGGAACTACTGTTTTCAAAGTCGAAGATAAAGAGGCCAAAAAGAGCGATCTGGTCAATGTTCTGAGCCAGTATGTAGTAAGCTCACATAAAACGGAATTGATGCTCGATTGTGCGGATGATGTGCCGATTCAAGACGAAGTCGAAATTCAAGACGCCGCCAAGGGAGCCGGCATCGCGCACATTTCTCTTCTGATGAAAGACGAGCGCAAAGGCAAGAAATAGAAGCCTTGGTTTTGGGTGTAAAACACAAACCCGAAGCGTCAGCGAGGGATTCTGATTTCCCTCGCTGACGCTTCGAGTTTGTGTAGGAAAGCGCAACACAAGAATGTTGATCGCTTATTTGAATTTCTCTTCAACGATTTCCGGTTCGTATTTCGCTCCCCTTCGCCTAACTTGAAAGATGGTTTCGGCGATCTCATCCTCAGATTTATTGCCATGTTTCTTGGCGTAATCTAATTCCATTTTCGCCAGCCGTTCTTCAAGGTCTTGGGGAAAGAAAGCCAATAATGCCGGAGGAACCGGCTTGATATCTAACGCAATGCACAAATCCCGAACCGAACGCGGATTATCATCCGTCCACCAGATGCGGTTCAGAGGATTTGGGTCACCTGAAATCACTTTCTTACTCGGCTTGGCAAGGTCTGGGATCAGGCTGTATTTGCCGGTTTCGCCGGGAATGGGAGCAGCAATAGTCGCCCCCATATCCTCAAGTTGCTTGGCATAGTCGCGGCCATCGAAGGTATTAAAGTTCATGGTCCAGCGCATTTTTCGCCTGATGCGCTGACTGATACTTGCTTCCTTTCCGGGACCTATGCCGGAGCCCACGCCGGGTCCGACGCCGGAGCCCTTCCCGCCACCGGTTCCTGAACCGCCTCCGCCCTTCGGCCTGGGGCCCGTCCCCTTGGCCAAGCCTTTCAAAAGTTCCCTGTCAAGCGGGGCCATTTGATCGATCTTATCCTTGGCCAGATTGTTGTTTTTTATGTACTCGTCAAAGTTGACCGACGTCGGGATAGGAATCTCATCGGGGCGTCTTTTCTCTTCCGGCAGCGGCGGAATGTCCACTTTCGCTTGAGTCTTGGATGTATCCACGGGCGGCACATCGGCCGTTTCTCCGCCAGGCCCGGTGCCGCTGCCATCATCCGTGCCCAGCGGATCGCCGCCGCCTCCGGCGGAGATGGTGTCCATGGCCAGGGGCTTGTCCCTATCGTCGCGAATCTGGCTCCAGTAAAACGCGATGATGATCACTAACCCGCCAATCAAGAAGTGGGTCGCGACCGAGGTCACCGTGGACAAAGGAAACTCATGGTTGGGCGAGTAGCGCTGCCAAAATTGCTCGTCCGGCTGCTTCGGCAACTCCCGAGGTTGCTTGCCCGTTTTTTGAGGACCAGCGGCAGGTGATTGGGTAGCCATGATGGGACCTGGTCTTTAGTTAGTGGGGTTATTCTGGTTCCGATACCGCAATGCTTCTATTAAACAGTATCTGCCAAACTAACGTGGTAGCAATAGAAAAAGCGGCCGCAATGAGCAAAGGCGAGCCCGGTCGCGTAAGCGCCGGGAGTTCCCGGCGCTTACGCATACCGGCGCTTCATTTCTTGTATTTCTGGTCCACGACCACTGGCTCATACTTGTTTTTGTCACGCTTAACCTGAAAGGTCGTTTCGGCTATCTCGTCCACCGATTTGTGGTCATTCTTCTTTGCGTAGACTAGTTCCATTTCCGCCAGCCGGTCTTCGAGGTCGCGGGGGAAGAAAGCGATAATCATCGAAGGAACCGGCTTGATCTCCAGCGTTTTTGCCAGCTCTTCCACGGAGCGAGCTGTGTCGTCGACCCACCAAATAAGTTTCAAGATCGCCAGGTCCTCAACCGTTTCCGTTTTCTTGGGCTTGGCCAGGTCCTTGATTAATAGGTACTTGGATTTCTCACCCTTGAGCGGAACGGCGACTTTCGCGCCCAAGTCTTGGAGTTGTTTGGCGTAATCAACGCCATCGTGCGTGTTGAAATTCATGGTCCAGCGTAGTTGACGTTCAACATGCACGTTCTTAATGTTGGGTGGACCGTTGGGATCGCCTGGAGGTGGGGCTTTTTTAGCTCCGGGTTTATCCTCATGGCCGGAATTACCACTTCGGTCTCCATTCCCGTTCAAGCTGTCTAAAAGACCCTTTTCGAGGGGTGGCATCGCCGCAATTCTTTTTCTCGCGTTCTCATTGTCCTTGATGATTGACTCATAGTTCAGTGAGTCCTTGATTCCCAGGTCAAAAGCCGGCTTCGGCTCGTTCGGCAAGGGAGGTATTGCTGGTCCTTCCTTTGCAGCAGGCTCTGGGGGGAGAAGCTGTGAGTCCTGATCGTCCGTTTGGTTCCCCTTGGCCTTGGTCTCGCCTTTTTGCGCATCGCCGTCGTCGGCGATTCCGATGGTGCCGAAAGGGAGCGGTTTGTCGTTCTCGGCCTTTGCACGACTCCACCAAACGGCGGCAATAATTACCAACCCACCAATGAAAACATGCATAGCGATCGAGCTTATTCCCGACAAAGGCAGTTCATGATGCGGCGAGTAGCGCCGCCAAAACTGCTCGCCCGGCTGTCTTGGTAAGGTTCTCGGCCGTTTTGCTGAGTTCGCGGATTCGACGATCGTTTCTTGTGTTGACATGATGGGACCTGACTTGAAGTGGGATAGGAAATGTCGGCTCCAACGCAATGGACCCTCCTATCAGAGACTATCTGATAAGCGCGGTTTGCGGCAATAAAAAAGCTTCGTAACCGGAATAGTGCGCCTAATTGATTTGCAGCTGGACCCTCTGGACCAGCTTTTGACCCTGAGGGTCAGGTACCGACCCTCTGGGCCCGCACTAGTTGATCCACAGGGTCGGAGTGCCACGTGAGACGAATTGGGCGTTATCGAGCCGGTTTGACCAGCAAGGGACCGGAGCAGGGGCACCAGAAAGAAAGAGCAGAAGAGGTCAATGAGGCGCACCGGGCCTCTGGGTTTGCCCGTCAAGACGGGGACTGAGCCCAAACCGGCCGGAGAGGGGGGTGTCCGGGGTGTGACATGAGACGAATTCGGGGCGACTCCGACTTTCCAAGTATACCGCGGAAGGGGGGTAGTTCGAAAGCACCGTTACGGAAGCCGACAATAACCAATTTGCATCCAGGCCGCGAGCCCGGGGACGGCAATCGGGTTTAATTCAGCGAAAAGGGCCAATTCCGGCTGAGAACCGGCAGCCAAGATCTCTGTCGATAAGGCGCCGGCAGAAACCTGTCTGGCGAAGACGGGTAAAGCAGCAACGATGCAAGAATGGTTGCCAAGGATTTGAGAAACAGAGCCGGCGCCTCGTTCTTGGAAAGAAAGGCCGCCGCTCCTTGGGCCAGGGCACGCGCGGGCAATTCGGGGTCCTCTTCGCTGCTCAGCAAAAGGACTCGTACATTTTGACCGCGCTCGCGCACCTGGCGGATCAACTCCAGGCCATCGAGGTCAGGCATGTGAAAATCCACGACAACGAGAGCCACTTCGTTTCGAGCGAGCAGTTCCAGACCGCGTAGGCCCCCCTCGGCGGTGTGAACGAGCCAGCCTTTGGCCTCCAGGTAGTCCGAAAGCGTCTCCAGCCAGGCGCGATCATCATCGATAAGAGCGATGCGTGGGGAAGTGTCCATGGCTTGTGTTTCGGTTTATCGTTTCGCGCCCGCAGCAAACCTGCGGGCGCGAAACGCGAGCAAGCGGGTTGTTTATTTCGCCTTCACCGAAATCTGTTTCGGCTGGGCTGCTTCGACCTTGGCAAGATGCACGGTCAAGACGCCATTTTTGCATTCGGCGTTGATCTTGCCGCTATCAATCGACTCATGGATCGAAAAAGCTCGGTAGAAATCACCGACTTCGTATTCATTGAGCAACCGCGTCCCCGTCTGGGCATGAGATTGAATGCGCCCGTGAAGAAGCAGTTCGCCATTTTCATATCGAAGATCGACATCCTCGGGTCTTACGCCAGGAATGTCCGCCACCAGGGTTAACTCCATGGCCGTTTCATAGATATCCACGCGAGGGCTAAAGTACTCGCCACCCCGAGTGGCCTCGGGCGAGCTTACCTCCGACCGCCCTTTCGGCGTCATAGCTTGACTTTCACTCATGATCTTGGCTCCTTTCAATCAGGGACACGCCGGTCCTCTCGCCTACTGCGGAGAACTTAGCCGTGCCCGGATTCACCCAATTCATTCTGCTTTGACCGAAATCTTGCGCGGCTTAGCGGATTCGTGCTTGGCTAGCTGCACCAACAGGACGCCATTTTCAAAGCGGGCATCGACCTTGTCCGCGTCAACGTTGAAAGGCAACGTCAAAATCCGGGTGAAGGCGCCGAAACCTCGTTCCTGGCGATGCCATACGCCTTTCTCCGGGGCCTTTTGCTTGCGTTCGCCCTTAAGCGTCAGTTGATTGCCGCCGGTGACGTAGATTTCGAGATCTTTGAGGTCCAAGCCCGGCAGTTCCGCCTCGACATAGACCTTATCCGCGTCTTCCCAAATGTTGACCGCAGGAAAGCTCGCGATCGATCCAAACAGCCTTCCGCCGTTTTCTCCCCAGCGTCCGAAAAAGCGATTCATATCATCACTTAGTTGCTGGAGTTGGTTGAAAACCGGCGAGAACGATTGCCAGCGCGATAGAGCCATTTTTCTCTCCTTTCAACTAATCACCTGGGCTATGAAAAGACTGCAAATCCGACATAAGAGAATGCAAGGGTTGTGCCAGACAAACGAAGGAGCGTTATGGTCTGCCGCAAGTAATGTAAATTCAGTAATTTACAATGACGGCATGCCGCCGGAGCGGTTCCGCCGATCTTGCAAAAGACATCTTCGCGGCTGCCGTCCTTAGAATTGACCGCCAAATTGGCAGTCCTCGCCTGGGCGGCCGGGGGACACTCGTTTCGCAGGGTTATTCCGTGCACATGAAACTCGAAAATGACGAGCCTAAAAGCGGATATCCCGTCAAATGATTGCCACAAATCCTTGTGGCAGGCCCATAATTTGACAGGGTGGACGTCGCCGTTAGAATGATTTGGGTTCTCAGGGGGAATGCGATTTTTCAAGGAGCGGCCTGTGAAGATTTTGACCGCCATCCCCGTCTACAACGAAGAGCGGCACGTTGAGAAGGTTCTCGATGAAGTGCGCCGCTATAGTCCAAACATCCTCGTCGTCAATGACGGCTCGACCGACCGCACCGGCGAACTTCTTTCCCGGCAAAAGGGCATTGAAGTCGTCTCGCACTCGAGGAATCGGGGCTATGGGGCGGCCCTAATAAGCGCCTTTGAGTACGCTCAGGTTCACTGCGTTGATATTTTGGTGACCATGGACTGCGACGGTCAGCATGAACCGGCGCGCATCCCCGTTTTGCTCGAAGCCATCGACGACGCTGACATCGTTTCCGGCAGCCGCTACCTGCGCGACTTCCGTCAGGACACCCTGGCGCCACAAGACCGCCGGCTCATTAACTTGCAAATCACCAGTGAACTGAACTCCCGATTTGGCCTTGATTTGACCGATGCATTTTGCGGCTTCAAGGCCTATCGGGGCGAAACCTTGAGCCGTTTGCACATCACGGAAACTGGTTGGGGCATGCCGTTACAGTTATGGGTCCATTCCGCCCGGTTGGGTTTGCGAATCAAGGAAGTGGCGGTGCCGCGCGTTTACCTCGATCCGACCCGGGCTTTTGGCGGCGTGCTGGACAATGCCGACGAGCGGCTGGCGTACTATCGCAAGATCATCACGGCCGCCGAGCTAGACAAGTTGGGCGTCCCGAGCACGCCCCTTTCCGGTCAGCCGATCTCCTGCTGCGAATCCAATCTCTGGACGAAGGGGTGTTGCCGGTGACCGCGACGCGGCCTCTCCGGGCGCCGGCTCAAGACGGAGCCTTCGTTGTCGAGCCGCCCCTTGCTCGCGTCGAACAAATTGTCCGGGACAATTACCAGCGTCTCACCCGCCCCGGCGTTTTCCTCCTCGGCAAATCTCTCAGCGAACTACGCACGCAGGCCCGCGCGCAGTTGTTGGCCTCGTCTCGCGCCTATATGAGCGAGCGCGGCGAACCGCTACCGGAATCTGGCGGCGGCCCTCTCTTCATGGCCGGTCACCAACCTGAACTTTTTCACCCTGGCGTGTGGGTCAAGAATTATGCCCTTTCCGAACTGGCCTGCCGGTATCAGGGAGTGGCTGTCAACTTGATTGTTGACAACGATACCGCCAAATCGAAATCGCTACGTGTTCCCGCGCCCCCCTCGGCGGCGTATCGCTGGCCACATTTGCAAACGATTCCATTCGACCACTGGGTGGCGGAGAAGCCATTCGAGGAACTGGCGGTGGCCGACGAAGGCCTGTTCGCCAGTTTTCCAGAGCGCGTGGGATCCGTTTTGCGAGGGTGGGATTACCAGCCCATTCTTCCGGATTTCTGGGATGAAGTGCTGAACCATGCGCGGAGCACGCCGCTGCTCGGCGAGCGATTCACCGCAGCCCGGCGAAGTCTTGAAAGGAGGTGGGGCTGTCATAACTTGGAAATTCCGGTCAGCCGTGTTTGCCAAATGCCTTCTTTCGCGTGGTTCATTTGCCACTTGCTCGCCAACCTGGAGCGCTTTCACGCTCTTTACAACGAATCTGTCCACGCTTATCGGCGTGACCACCGTCTGCGAAGTCGCAACCATCCCGTTCCCGACCTGGCTCTGGAAGGCGCCTGGCGTGAGGTTCCGCTTTGGGCCTGGCGAACCGGTCAGTCCAGGCGCGGGCGCTTGATGGCCCAAGTGATCGGCGATCAAGTTCATATACGCGTCGGAGATCAGGAATGGCCGACTTTGCCTTTAGCGGCTGAGCCGAATCCCGAACGGACCATTGCCGCCTGGCAGCAACTGGAGATCCACGGTTTTAAGATTCGCTCTCGGGCGCTGACTAACACGCTTTTTGCCCGGCTGTTTTTGTGCGATCTCTTTGTGCATGGCATCGGCGGCGGCAAGTACGACGAATTGACCGATCAGTTGCTGAACCGTTTTTACGGACTGGAGCCACCCGGCTTCATGGTTTTGTCTGGGACTTTATTGCTGCCGCTGCCAGCGTATCCAGTCACGAAAGCAACCGTTCAACACCTACGCCGCCAATGGCGTGATCTTCACTACAACCCTCAACGCCACTTGAGCACGGAGCTTGCAGCCGGCGACGGCGTTGCCGATCTGGCGGCGCAAAAAGAAAAGTGCATCATCCAAAGCCCGGCCACTCCGACCGAACGGCGCAATCGATTTGAACATATCCGCACCCTGAACCGACTTCTACGCTCTCCGTTGCATGAACAAGAACAAGCAATCCGCGCGGCCTTGGACTTGGCACGCGAAGAACTCCAAGGCAATACCGTCCTTCAGCGGCGCGATTTTGCGTTTTGCCTGTATCCCGAAGAAAAGCTGCGCCGATTTTGCACTCAGTTTCTATGAACGCATTGCCATCCGAGACGCTAAAGTCCCACGCAACGACTGCGAAGTACAACCGTTTTGCTACCCCATTTGTAGGGAACACCCTCAGTAGCGTTTCGCCTGAAACGTCACTGAGGGCGTTTCCGACAAAAAGGGCGGAATAGAGCGCCGACCGCGCAGTCCTGTACATTTACTGCTCCGGCTTTCGTTGAATTTGTGTATTTACATATGTAAGTTCCAATCTGGCAATTACAAAGAAATTAGATTTGCCGAGAATGCGCTTCGCGCCGGTCATACCGACCGCGCCGTCCCAAAATCATACTTGCATGTCATAATTCCTTGCATGCCCCCCCTATCGCGGGTAGACTAGCGAAACCTTTCCGAAGCGGATGAGTGAACGGTTTACAACGGTTGTGCTTTCCTGGGACCACGACTCATGTCCTGAACCGGCCAACCAAAATCGGTGTGTCTCTTTGGTCTCGTGGACCCCCGTTTGTTCGCAGCCCTCACGAGAACTCGTGGTCGTTTGCCTAATCGCCTGGTCAAAGGCGACGCGTACGTCCCGTTTTTCGGCCGATGCCAACCGCGGTGGCGGTTGGGAGGTGCAAACATGCGAGCAATGAAAGAATCAATGTCCCGGCTGGTCACGGTGGTGGATGACGAGCCGGCTGTTCGCGACGTGCTCGTCCGCTCCGCGCAACTTTGTAATTGCGAATGCCAGGTTGCCGCCTGCGCGGAGGAAGCCCTTGAAGTCCTCAAGCAGCGCCTCAGCCCGGTCATCGTGACCGACCTGCGCATGCCGGGCAAGGGCGGCGTTTGGCTGGTGCAAGAGGTCCGCCGTCGCTGGCCCGACGTCGCAATTATCGTCGTCACGGCCGGTGAAGACCGAGACGCCGCCAGGGCCTGTCTCCAGGCCGGCGCTCATCATTACTTCATCAAGCCGGTCAATCTCGATGAATTTCACCACGTGCTCGAGATCGCCCGCCGCAGCTATTTCCTCGAACGAGAAAACAAACGCTATCGAAGGCACTTGGAACGGACGGTTTGCCGGCAAACCCATCGCATTCGCCGCACGTTTTTCTCCGCGATCGATAGTCTCGTCTTGGCGATGGAGGAGCGGGATTCTTACACAGCCGGCCATTCCCATCGCGTTCGCCGCTACGTGCTGCGGCTGGGCAGGGCGCTCAACCTGAAGCGCCCCGCGCTTCAGCAGCTTGGCTTGGCCGCGCGCCTGCACGACATCGGCAAAGTCGGCGTGCCTGAATCAGTTCTCAATAAGCCAGGCGCCTTGACCGAGGAAGAATTGTCGCTCATTCGCCAGCACCCCGGAATCGGCGAACGTATCTGCCAGCGCATTGTGCGCAGCAAGGAAGTTTTGGCGGGCATTCGCAGCCATCACGAACGCCTCGACGGCAGCGGCTATCCTGATAGTCTGCGCGGCGACGCCATTCCTTTGTTAGCCCGCCTGATCGCAATCGCCGATTCTTACGATGCCTTGACCAGCTCCCGCGCTTACCACGAACCGCGCACCCCTTCCGAGGCGTATCACGAATTGGAGGCCGGTTCCGGGACTCTGTATGAACCGGAATTCGTGCGTGTATTCGTAGAAACCAACGTGCCTTTGTCCACCGGCCGCGATCCTTTAACTTCCGCCATTAGCCTTCTCACCAAGCCGGCCCTCCAGCACTAGGATATACAGGCGCAAGGAGTTCGAATCATGGCGATCACCCCGGCCTTTCGTTTCTTAACGATTGGGCGGGTGGCGCTGCTATCTGCTTTCCTTTTGTCCCCGGCCTGCCACGGCAAACGACCCCCCTACCAAGACAAATCCGTGGTGGAATTAGAGCGCATGCTTGGCGATCCAGACCCGGTTGTACAGGCACAAGGAGCTTTTGGCCTGAGTCAGGCAGGCGAAAAAGCCCTCCCGGCCGTTCCGGCCCTGGCCGAGGCGCTCAAGAGTAAGGAATCCCAGGTTCGTCAGAATGCCGCGCTTGCCCTCGGCCGGATTGGACCTCAAGCAAGTGCCGCCTTGGCGCCCCTGACCGAAGCACTGCAGGATGAAAACTGGCCCGTGCGCCGCCAGGCCGCCATTGCTCTGGGCCATCTGCGTGAAGAAGCCAAGCCTGCTTTGCCCGCGCTGGAAAAACTGGCAGGTGGTGATGCCAATACGCAGGTTCGCAAAGTGGCCCGAGAGGCCATTGCGGAAATCAGGAACACTTCACAATCTTCAAAACCCGCAGCAGGGACGAATCCTGCGAACTAAAGGCAATGTCCCCCTTACAAGGCAAGGCACTGCACAAGGCAAGGCACTGCCTCAGGCGGTGAATAATAAGCCTTGCGAATTCGTTTCACTTTTGGGAAAACTTTTGCTGAAATTTGGGAAATAGACATGGAACGACCCTGAAAGCGAGCGAAAGCTACCACGAAAAGGGGGGTGAGCCGGTGTAATGAAACGAAAGTTAGAAAGCGTAAACTTACGGGAAAATAAGTGGGAAGCATTGAAGATAACTGGCGCGACGTAGATGCCGAGAAAACTAACACCCGAACGTTTTCGTCTTTATGATGGAGAATTGACGTCGGGGCGTTGGGGAGATAAAGATGAAAGGCGTCGGTCTCATTCTCACGGCAGCGATCGCTCTGCTCGGCGTTTTCCCTACTCGGAGCCCGGCTGCCGACGATGCCCTGGCAACCAAAGCGCGGGCGGTGCTGCAAGCCCACTGTTACCGCTGCCATGGCAAAGATGGCTCCCTTGAAGGCGGCATGAGCTACATCCTCGACCGCGACAAGCTCATCACTCGCAAGAAGATTATCCCCAACGACGCGCCAAGCTCATCGCTTTACAAACGCGTGGCCGCCGGCAAAATGCCGCCGCCAGAAGAATCGACAAGGCCTAGCAAGGACGAAATAGCCGTCCTTAGGCAATGGATCGATTCCGGCGCCTCACGTTTCGCGCCCGCGGCCCAACGCCCCATAATGGGGGGTTCCTCCGTTTATGCCGCCATCCTTGCCGACCTCGAAAATCTCGAGCGCCGCAGCCGGCGCTTCACCCGTTATTTCACGGTGTCGCACCTGTACAACCAAGGCCTCAGCGACGACGAACTCCAGACTTATCGCATGGCCCTGAGCAAGCTGCTTAACAGTCTATCCTGGCATCCGCGCATCACGCCGCCTAAAACCATCGACTCGGCCAGGACGATCTACCGCATCGATCTGCGCGATTATATGTGGGACGCCAACCTGTGGAATCGCTTGCTGAGCGATTATCCGTATGGCATTGCGCCCGATAGTGCCGTCGCTCGCGCTTGCTCGGTGGCCACAGGGACCCGGCTGCCAGTGCTCCGCGCCGACTGGTTCATCGCCACCGTTTCGCGTCCGCCACTCTACTACGACCTGTTGCAGATTCCCACCAGCGCCAGCGAACTCGAACGCCAGTTGCGCGTTGATGTCGCGGTCGATATTCAACAGGAGCGTGTGGCCCGCGCCGGCTTCAACGGCTCCGGAGTCTCGCGAAATAATCGTCTAATCGAGCGCCACGACTCCGTACATGGGGCCTATTGGCGAACTTACGATTTCGATGAGGTCAAGCAGAACCTCACCGACCGCGATATTCTGTTGCCCGATCGCCGAAATCTCTTCGCTTACCCGCTCGGCCCCGGTTTCACCGACAATGCATTTCAGCACGCGGGCGGCGAGATCATCTTCAACCTGCCCAACGGTCTGCAGGCCTACATGCTGGTCAACGCCAATAACGAGCGCGTGAACAAGGCGCCAACGACCATTGTCAGCGATCCGAAACGACCCGACCGCGCCGTGGAGCCCGGGATCTCGTGCATTTCGTGCCACTTGCCCGGCATCATTCAAAAGGCCGACCAAATTCGCGATCACGTCGCCAAAAACCCGAAGCAATTTCCCAAGGCTGCCGCCGAGCTAATCAGCGCCCTCTATCCTACCGAAAAGAAAATGAAGGCTTTGATGGACGAAGATGCGGAGCGGTATCAGAGGGCGCTGGAGAAGACTGGCGTGCGCCTGGGAAAGTTCGAGCCGATCAGCACGCTCGCCTTGCGCTATGAGGCCGATGTCGATTTGCCGACCGCAGCCGCCGAAGTCGGCGTAAAGCCGGAAGACTTCATAAAAACGCTTGACCGCTTCGAGGCTCATCCCGGCAATCTCGGAGCGCTCAAGATCGCGGGCGGCACGGTTTCACGCCCGGTTCTTATCCAAGCGTTCGCCGATCTTGTTCGTTCGCTTCATTTGGGCACTCTTTTGCAACCGGGCGTCGTTGGCCAAAGCTTGCCTGACAACACCGGCGAGATCGATCCACTCGAAGGCTCTTCCAATACGAGCAATGCCGTCGCTTTCACTTCGGACGGACGGTTCGCCCTCTTCGCTAGCGCCGACAGAAGCTTACGGTTATGGGATGTCGAGGGAGGCCACGAGACTCGGCGCTTCGTCGGCCATTCGGCTTCTGTCTGGACCGTGGCCATTTCTCCCGACGGCAAGCAGGCTCTCTCCGGCAGCACGGACGCCACGGTCCGCCTATGGGATGTCGGCACAGGTGGCGAACTGCGCCGCCTGCAAGGTCATGAGGATCCGGTCATGGCGGTCGCCTTCTCGCCAGACGGCAAGAGGGCCCTCTCCGGCGGCTACGATCATCAGGTGTTCCTATGGAACCTTGAAGACGGCAAGGAAATTAGGCATTGGCCGGTGAGATACCTCAATGCCCTTAGTTTCGCGCCTGCAGGCAAGTTGGCGGCGGTAGCCTCTGATTCCAAGATTTATTTATTCGATCTTGAAGCTACCAAGGAAATCGGCCGCCTGGAAGGACACCAGGACGCGGTCACCGCGCTGGCCTTTTCCAGCGATGGCAAGAGGCTTGTCTCAGGCAGCGATGATCGAAGCGTGCGCCTGTGGGACGTTGCCGCCGGCAAGGAGATCAGGCTTTTCAAGGGGCACGAGAATGGAGTCAAATGCGTCGCCTTTTCTCCGGACGGCAATCGTCTTGCCTCCGGCGGCGCCGATCACACGATTCGCCTATGGGAAACGGATAGCGGCAAGGAAATGCGCAAGTTCACCAAGCACGTCGATCTCGTTTCCTGTGTCCAATTTATCACGGCAGGACGGCAAACGATCTCCGCCAGCCGTGATTCGGCTGTGTTGCTATGGAACCTGCCCTGACCTTGGCAAAATGCTTTGCGTTTCGCGCCCACGGGGTGGGGGTGATGGAAACAAACCAGACTCAAACGAACCTTCGGCGGGCGCGCAGCGCTACGCGCTCGCCGGAGGCTCGCCGCTAAACGGCGCCTTGGGTCACTTCTTCTCCGTTTGCTGTTTCAGCAAGAACGCCAAAAGGTCATAGAAATCCTTCTCTGGGACCTGGTCCACGAAATTGGCCGGCATGGGCGATAGCTGGGAAGTCGTTTGTTCGTCGACCTTGTTCTTTTCGACGCGGACTTCCTTGCCCATGTTGTCGGCCATGACCAGGATCTCACCTTCGGTTCTCAGTAACAGGCCGGAAACCGTCGTGCCGTTTTTCAGGGTAAGCGTCGTCAATCGAAACGCTTGATCGACGTTGCGGTTCGGATCGAGAATGTCCTCAAGCAGGCGATCGACGCCGCGAACACCGATGCCGTCGAGTTGAGGGCCAATTTTGGCGCCTTTGCCGGCCAGTTGATGACAAATCCCACAATTCTTTTCGTAAATAACTGCCCCGGCGCCCAAATCAGTCTTGGCCTTTTTGAAGCCCTCGCGGCGCTGCGTGTACAACTCCTGAAAACGAACATCGGCAGGCTTTAGTCCTACGGTCAGTTCAGCAATGCGCTCTTTCACTTTGGGCAACTTCCGCTCCTGAAGCCGAAGCTCCACGGGTCGTTCTTGCAGGAGTCGTGCGGAAGCCTTGCCGGCTTTCACGGCTTCCAGCAGTTTCTCCGCACCCGCCTCGCTTGTCGCCAGGCCCATGGCAATGATGCCTTGTAATCGCGCCGGGGCGGTAGGCAGTGCGGCGAGCAATTCTTTTTGGGCCTCCGAGTTATTGAGCTGGGCCAATTTGTTGGCGGCCTGCTCACGCAATGGCAAGCCCTCGTTGGCATTGGCCAGCACCTGTCCCAGAAGCGGGCAGTGCTTTTTGCCATTGAGAATCGTCAGACTGTTGAACGCCGCGATGCGCTGGTTTTCGGGCGCCTGGTGATTGCCGGCGACGGCCACGAGTTTGTCCTGCGTGCTTTCCAGACGAAGCGAACCAGCGAGGTTAATGCCCGATTCCACTTCGGGAGGTTTTTCGGAAGCGAGCAGTTTACCAGCCAAATCGCCCGCCCACTTGCGGGCCGCCTCGGTCAGATTTGCGCCGCGTTCCTGACAGCCCTGTTCGATGGCGTGGAACAAGGCATATTGAAGCCCCAATTCATCGGGCTGGCTGTTTATTGCGAATGCGACGAGGTGGTTGATATCCTCCGTCGGTGCGTAACGAGCCACATGGTGGACCGCGTTGATTTGCTTACCCCGGTCGAAATCGAGACTTCCTAAGAGACTTCCCAGGAAAGATCCGGCTTCAGGCGTCGGAGCTCCAAGAGCTATGTCGACAAGCGAGAGCTTTTGAAGCTTAACGTGCTTGGGATCTTGCTTGCTCCACTCCTTGGCAAGGTAATCCCATGTAGCCGGTAAGAGCAAGGTGTCGCGCATCGCCATGCGGACAACATGGATCAAGTGCGTGTCATCCTTGGCGGAGGTGGCCCGGAGGTACATCAGCCAGTTGATAGTTTCGGGTTTGGGATGCCGGCCCAGGGCATCGGCGGCGCAGCGGCGTACGAAGGGGTCTTTGTCCTGCATGCCTTCATGAACCAGTTCGCGGTCGGCGTCGGACCAGTTCTTGCGTTCCGCCAGGATTCGCTGGATGTGGACGCGGACGCCGCGATCCGAATCTTTCGCCGCCGCGGCCAGCATTTTCTCATCAAGCTTGCCTTTACGTTCCAACACCCAGGCGCCGTGCATTCGTTCCGTGGCAGTAGTCTCTGGCCTCATCAGCGCGCGAACCGCGGGAATGACCTCGTCCTCGGGCCGTTCGACGAGCAGGTTCGTGGCTTTGAGGCGGACAACTAGATTTGGATTATTCAAGTCCTTAACTAAATCGGCCACGCTCGTTTTCGTGAAATCTGGCAGCGTTGGCACTTTCGCTTTGCCATCCTCGCCCCTATAGACGATGCGCCAGATCCGGCCGCGCTCCCGGTCGCGGCCCGGATGATCGAGCGGGACTTCATAATGGCCAATAATGCGGTTGTAGAAGTCGGCGATATAGAGGGCGCCGTCGGGACCCAGCTTGACGTCCACGGGTCGGAACCAAGGATCCTGGCTTCGAAGAAACTCCCGTTTGGTCCCCCACGGCGAGGAGCCGCGCCAGTCGATGACAAACTCGTTGACGCAGCAGGTGACCACGTCGCCGATGAAGGCGTTATTGCGATACTGGGCGGGATACTGGTTGGCGGCGTAATAGGCGATGCCGGCGATGGCGGTCGAATCGGGATACTCGCCCATCATTTCAGGCGCGTAGCCCAGGCCGTCGTGCGGCTTGCCGAAACTATCGTAAAAGGCGCCGCGCAGAAGCATCATGATCGGCTTCGTGTGGCAATCGCAGGTGAATACGTCGCCCAGTTGCGTGAACGCCATGCCGAAGGGGTTGACCTGCCCGTGCGTGAAATACTCCGCATGGCTGCCGTCGGGCCGCATGCGATAGGTATTGCCCGACTGCATGACGATCGGCCTTTTGTCCGCGCCTTCGATTTTTGATGTGTTGGAGTAGCCGTGGCATGCGTAGATCCAGCCATCGAAGGGCCACGTGAAGGAACCGGTCATGCCGTGGGTGTCGCGGTGGCCGAATTCGTGATAGAGAACTTCTCGTTTTTCCGCCTTGTTCTCGCCTGTCATGCGATAGATGTTTGGAATGCTATAGACGACGGCGAACTGGCTAAGCGGCAAGACGCCAATCGGAATATTGAGCCCGTCGGCGAATGTCGTGATCTTACGAGCCCGGCCGTGCTCATCGAAATCTTCCAGGACCTTAACCGTGTCACGGCCTTTTTCGCCTTCCTTGGCGCCGAAGGGATATTCAACGGTGTCCGTCACCCATAGCCGGCCCTTGTTGTCGAAATTCATGCCAAGCGGTTTGTGGATGTCCGGCTCGGCGGCGACCAGCTCGGCCACGAATCCAGGCGGCAAATGAAATGCCTTGCCCTCGTCCTCCGGCGTCTTGGGAGCCGTGGCGGCAATATGCTCGGCATAAGGATCACGCGGCTTCGGATCATCCTTGGACAAGCCAAGGCCAGCGATGACAAGACAAGCTAGACTGAAGGCAACGAAAGATGCTAAACGCATGATGGTCCTTAGTATCCGCCAGAATGAGTAAGGGCGCGACCTGCCCGTTGTGCCCGCAGGGGCGGGAAGACCCGGGAGGGAACAGCACGGGCGGCTTAGGTACGATTCGATTATTGTGGCCGAGATTGGGGGCAAAGGCGAGGGGCCGGTTGCATTTATTGGTCATTGTTCTTGGAATCGTGATTGACCAACCTACATCGCACCGATTACAGTCACCATATACCTGCCAGCCTGCTTTTCGCAAATCGACCCAAATGAAAGGGCCCCTCGATCATGTTCGTCATCCAAGGCACTGCATCCGGCATGCGCGAGGGCTGGTCGCGGCGTGACTGCTTGCGCATTGGCCTGGGCGGCGCCTTGGGAATGCTCGGCGCCCCCTTGCTGGCCGGAAATCAATCGCCTCCGGCCTCATCGCCTAGTAAACGCGGCTCGGGATCAGCCAAGTCTTGCATCCTGGTTTATCTCTTCGGTGGACCAAGCCACCTTGACATCTGGGACATGAAGCCCGGCGCACCGGCCGAGATTCGTGGTGAATTCAAGCCGATCCCGACAAACGTCCCTGGCATTCAGATCACCGAACACTTGCCTCGCCTGGCGAAACTGGCCGACAAATATGCCATTATCCGTTCCCTTTCGCACGGCGACAGCAACCACGGCTCCTCCGGCCATGCCATGCTAACCGGACGTTTGCCCAAGATCCTCGGCGAAGTACCGCCGACCGTGGACGACTTTCCGCACTATGGATCCGTGCTGGCGCGCCTGAGGCCACCCAAGCATTCCGTGGCCCCGTTCGTGTCCCTGCCGTGGGCGGTCTACACCAGCACCAACGTCGTGCCCGGTCAAAATGCCAGCTTCCTCGGCCGCGCCATGGACCCGTTTCGGCTGGAACTGCCGCCGGATCAGTCGCTCGCCTTCGCGCCACCTTTGACCGAATTGCCTGAAGGTGTCTCGCGCCAAAGGCATGACGAGCGCCGCAATTTGCGTGACCTCCTGGTGTCTCACGAGCTGCTCCAGCGCAACGACACGGCAGCCGAAATGGGCAAGTTGTATCAGCGGGCTTTTCGCTTGATCGCCGCCCGGGAGACCGCCGACGCTTTTCGACTGGAGCGGGAGCCGCAAGCTTTGCGCGAGCGCTATGGCATAAACGTTTTCGGCCAGAGCCTCCTGTTGGCCAGGCGATTGGTCGAAGCGGGCGTGGGCATGGTCACGGTCTACTGGCCGGATCGCAAGGAACCGGAGGCCTTCATTAACAATGGCGTCAAGGACAACGTCGCCGTGCCCGCCTGGGATACTCACGGCAAGAAAGTCGGCAATACGCCCAATTTCCCATCGTTGAAAAACAGTCTATTGCCGGCCCTTGATCATTCATCTTCAGCGCTGATTGAGGACTTACATGCGCGCGGGTTGCTTGACTCTACTTTGGTGGCCTGGACCGGCGAATTCGGCCGATCGCCGCGCGTAAATGGCGATGCCGGCCGCGATCATTACGGCAACTGCTTCTCGGCCATGCTCGCCGGGGGCGGTATCCGCGGAGGCCAAGTTTACGGCGCTTCGGACAAGCATGGCGCCTTTCCCGCGGACAACCCCGTATCGCCGGCTGCCTTCGCGGCGACTCTTTACCATTGTCTGGGAGTCGCTCCCGACGCGGAAATTCCGGATCGATTTGGCCGCCCGGTCAAAATAACAGCCGACGGAGAACCGATCGCCGCCCTCCTGTGAGATTGAATTCCCGCTAGAGTGCCTCCCATATTAGAGCACCTTCAATGTTGGACCGCCTTCCATGTTAGTGCGCCTTCCGTGCCGATTTTGCAGACTCGTCCTAAAGCCCCTCTCCCCTGTACTCAGGGGAGAGGGGTTGGGGTGAGGGGGCAAGCCTCACCATGCAATCTAACCCCCTCACCCCCGCCCCTCTCCCCCGAGTACAGGGGAGAGGGGAGAGCAGAGGCTGAGATTCAAACGTGCGCCCCATCATGAGGACCGACGAAATGAGACCTCTTTTGAGTTTGGTTGTCATTGCGCTTTCCATCGCTTCAACCCCTGCGGCTGACAACGCGCTTACCGAGAAAGAGAAAAAGGACGGCTGGATTCTTCTTTTCGACGGCAAAACCCAAAACGGGTGGATGACCAGCGCGGAAAAACCCAGTAAGCGCGACGTGGAGGATGGGTGCATCAACCCGCACAAGTGCGGCGATTATATGATGGTCCACCAAAAGCAGTGGGAGAACTTCATCCTCGCCTGCGATTTCAAGATTAGCAAGACCTGCAACAGCGGCATCTTTGTCCGCACGTCGCCTCTCAAACCGCGCCCCGGTTTCGATTCGGGCTACAACGGCATCGAAATACAAATCCTGGATAGCAAGACCGCCGGCTACCACGATACCGGCGCGATTTATGATTTAGTTAAGCCGACCAAGAATGCCATGAAACCGGTCGGCGAGTGGAACCACATCGTCATCACTTGCGACAAGAATCTAATAACGGTAGAGCTTAACGGCGAAAAGGTTAACGAAATGAATCTGGATGAGTGGAAAGAGAAAAACAAGCGGCCCGACGGCACGCCCCATAAGTTCGACATCGCCTACAAAGACCACCCACGCAAGGGCTACATTGGTTTGCAGGACCACGGGGCCGATTGCTGGTTCAAGAACATCAAACTGAAGCCGCTCTAATGCGGGATGAACGACGTCTTGCTATAGGGGCCTTTGTTCCTACCGCCTAAGCCTGTAAACCTCAACGATTGCGTAAGGAAGGAAATCGGTCCCGATCGTGCAACCGATTTTTTCGGTTTTTCGGCTTCAACCATTCTAAATCCTTGACATCCCCCCTGGGAAAGTAGTATAGAGGAAATTGGCTCGTATGTGGCCAACCCTTTTAGCCTTCACAAGGCGCTCTAACCAAGGAGGTAAACCAGTCGAAACGTATGATCGATTTTGGTGGAACCTGCCGGACGGTTGGACTTCGGCTCATACGGAAGGGGATTTGTGAACAGCCTCAAGGCTAGATTCCTCCCCATTTGGTAGATCATTTATGTCCGGTCCGAGCGACTGCCGGGTTCCGGTCTCTCCGAAGCAAGCGGCCCGTAGTGGAAGACTTAGGTTCTCCACCGCGGGCCGCTAGCTTTCCGCTCCCGATCAGCTCCTACTTGCGGCTTTCAATTCTCTTCAGTGCCTCATTGGCTGCCCTGTTGAAGGCCCTGTCTGTTTTCTTCCCCATAGCCGACTTGATTTCTCCGACCGCCGATTGGGCTTCGGGGCCGATTTCACCAAGCGCCTGGACGGCATTGATTCTTACTTCCGGATCGCTCAGCACTTTGGCGAGGGCGGTCACCGCGGATTTGGGCGCCTCCTTGCCCATCGTCCCCAGAGCGTCCGCGGCCGCCTTCCTGGCCGAGGCCTCTTTTTTGTTGTCCTTGAGAAGATCGGCCAAGGGAGCGACGCCTTCCGTTCCCATTTTGCCCAGGGCCTGAGCCGCCGCCTCGGCAACTTCCTTCTTGGGGTCCTTGAGCGCCACCGCCAAGTCCTTCACGGCGGCCCTGGCATCCGGACCGAGTTCACCCAGCGATTGAGCGGCAAACCGGCGGACGAAAAGGTCCTGGTCCTTGAGGGCTTTGACTAAGGCGGGAATAGCCGGCTTGGCCTCAGCGCCCAATTCTCCCAGCGATTTCGCCGCGGACCGGCGCACGTCGCTGCTGCTATCTTTGAGTTGCTTGATGAGAGCATCCACGTCCGCTGCTTGTGCGGAGTAAGTCACGCCAAGGATTACGGCAATTAAAGCGATTAGTTTTCGCACAATGAATTCCCCCATCAATAGGCACGGTATTGGTTCAACATGAGCTTAATTGTTCAATCCAAAATGGAGACTTGCCGTTCCTTGGACAAGTCAAGCCGTTCAATAGTTCCATTGTAAGACGCAACGTTTCGCGGCGAAATGACTTGACGAGATTGTGGATTATAGTGTGAGCCCGAAGCAAAAGAGAGGGAAACCGAATCCCCTCGCAGGCGTTTCGGGCTCATAAAAGCGGGCAAAAATGTTGGGGTTGCGAAGGCTCTGCGTGCGAGGGACAGATCAGGTCCGAGTCAAGAAAACCATTACAAGAGCCACGACAACAACGACCAAGCAGCCGCCGGCGCCGGCAACAATCGCCCATCTGCGCGAAGAAGAAGGTTTTGAAGTAGCCGGAGCATCCACCGCCTTGGCTTGGACGATCTTTCGATTGGATTTGCGGCGGCGGACGGGCTTAATCGCCGAGAATTCGGGGAACTCGGTCAGGGGACGAAAGACTTTCTCCCCGGGCCGGCACAATTGCACTTGATCCGGCATGCGCCCCTGACGCAGCCGTTGGGTGATTTGTCGCATCGTCCCTTTCGTGCGGACCCACCGTCCTTCCCGATTGCGGAAGCGAATAGTCCAGGGGGCCGTCATTCCATCGACCGGTGTCAATTGATGGCTGGCCGCTTCCAAATCCGGGCGCGTCGGTTGAGCGACCGAGATCATGCAGGCTCGCACCCAGGGATCTTGGAGAGCCGCGTCCGGGTCCGCGAAACTTGGCAAACCGCCTCCCAGGCGGGAACGTTCCAGTTCGACGATGAGGTCGCTCACGGTCTGATAGCGGTCGCTGGGTTCCCGAGCCAGCATCTTTTCCAAGATTTGATCCAGGGCAGGGGGGACAGCCGGGTTGAGGAGGCTGGCCGGCACAAACTCGCCGCGACCTTTTTTCTCAACAACTTCTAGATGATTCTCCCCGGAAAACGGGACTTCCCCCGTCAGCAGGTGGTAAAGAGTCGCTCCCAGAGCATAGATGTCACTGCGGCCGTCCGCCTGGCGGGCGTTAAGGGCTTGCTCGTAAGGCATATAGTACGACGTTCCGAAACCCTGACGGGCCGCGGTGAGGTGGCTGGCCTCGTCGGTTCGTTTGGCGAGGCCAAAGTCGGCAAGTTTGGCGACGCCTGACTTGGCGATCAGAATGTTGTCCGGTTTGATGTCGCGATGAACGATATTGCGCGAGTGAGCGTGTTCCAGGGCGCGAGCCACATCAAGCGCGATGTGCACCGCGTCTCCAACCGGCATTCGGCCCATCTTATCCAATAACGTGTGAGCGCTAATGCCGTCCACGAATTCCATGACGAGGTAATGCTTACCCGTCGCGGGATCCTGGTCGACGCCGATGCCGCGTACGATGTTGGGATGATTCAAGACGCCGCCGCTGCGGGCTTCGCGGTAGAACCGGGTAACGAAACCTGGATTGCTGACCAAATGGTCGGCAAGGACTTTCAAGGCAACTTGCTCTTTTTGCCCCTCATGATAGGCCAGGTAGACCGATCCCATGCCGCCCTCGCCAAGCCGGCGCAGAATGCGATACGGCCCGAGGCTGCGCGGTTCCTGCGCAACGTCGGTTGGCGCTCGAGGCGACGGCACGGCAGGGTCAAGGTGGGTAGTATCCATGCGTTCCCAGCTTTGTGGGTACAAATTCCTGCGCACAGGCGTTCAGAGTCATTAGGGAATACTAGAAGTGTACTTTCCCCCCCGGTCTTCTGCAACAAAGTTTCCCCTTCTATACGGTTAAACGCCTCTGGTCGCCCACATTTGCGCAACGAGCAGAGGAGGTTGCCAGTTAAGCGCAACGGTCCAATTTCGAACCTGGAACTGTGAATATGCAACGGGACCCTGTGGACCAGGTTTCGACCCTGTGGATCAGGTGATGACCCTCCGGACCAACAAAACGGGTCTCCAGGGCGGGTTGGGCGGTAAGCGCAGTTGCGCTCTTTGGATGTCAGAAGGACTCGTGCTTTTGCAGCTGGACCCTCTGGACCACCACTTTGACCCTGAGGGTCAGGCACAGACCCTCTGGGTCAGCGCCAATTGAGCAACAGGGTCCAGAGGGTGGAGAGCGCGGTCCAAGGCTCTTAATCTGCTTCCCCAATAGCCAATTGCAACTGTTGATGAACTGGAGTCGTGCGTACCAGGCGGAGGCGCATCACGTCGGTATTTTGCCAGGTCCACGATAGCCATTCGACCACTTCCTCCGCCGATGGGACTAAATCTTCCGGCAAGAGTAAGCAGGCCGTTCCTTGACCGGCAAGGGCATGGAGTGCCCCGGCCGCCTTCAACTGGGACTTCCAGCTCGCTTTGGCATCCCAAGTGGTTAAACCGGCAACCATGTCCAAACTCGGCGAGGGTAGGGCTGCGGATGGGCTGCTATTGGCGGCTGGCCCCGCACCGAAGAAATTACGGCTGAGAGGCGCATCAAGGCACGATTCCAGGCGGGAGGCCTGGCCATCTTTATGCAATACCGTATTTAGTTTTTCAACAACCAGTTTGGCGAATCGCAATCCAATTTCCTGGGAAACTCCCTCGCCGGTCATGGCTCGAACAACGCTTTCCAGGCCGATCGGGGCCGCCACCAAGCGTGCTCGGCCGAGAAGAAAACCGCGGAGAAGGGCTGGTCGATCCTTGCCGATGCGCCGCAAGAATTCGCGTTTCTGAATGCCGGCACTCAGGGCTAGCCGAGCGAGGCTGCCCAGCTTGTCCAAGAATTTTGTAGGGTTGCCCAGAACGCCCTGCTGTTCCGCCAAGCGCGGTAGATTAAGTCCAACGGTCATGAGCACCGAGGAATGCTGGCGGTCCATGCCCTCGCCTAGCGACACGGTGTGACGGGGCCGGTCGAAGATGAACGCCAGAGGACCTCCGTCCAAAGCATGCCTGACAACCTCCGCCAGCCTTTCGCAATTCTCCGGAAGCAAATCTCGGCCGCTCAAATGCCAGTTGACGCGAATGTGATCTAGATCGGAATGGATGAGATCGGCCAGCAGTGCATGGCTCAAAACCGACAGACGCTTGGGATCGGGCGCGTTCGGCTGATCGACAAACAAAGGCCCGCTGGCCAAGTCCTCTGCCCATAAAGGAGGCAACGGATTGTTCAAATTGACGATCGCTCGGAGTCCGTTGGCGGGAAGGCTGGTTGCCAGTTCCCGAATCCACCAGCGCTTGACGATGGAGTTGGCCAACTCATTTTGCTCGCGGCGAATGCTGCGCAGGTATTCCCCAATGAGAAATTCAGGGCCATCGATGGCCAGGCAGTTGGCCACATGGTTCCGTGAATCAAAAAAAGCTTCCGTCAGAGTCCTGCCGGGAGGCGGTTGTTCCAAGACCCGGCCGCCCAGGTCTTGCGGGGTCTCCAGCCCGCTCAGGACCAACAATCCGTCGCGATGAGCCGCCACGATGTCGCGGGCGAAAACGACCTGCAAGGTATAGGTTCGCGCGAAATCTTGCAGGACGGCTGTCGGCGAATCGTCAGGTGTAAAACGCACGGTTATCTGGTTCGCCGGCTTCTTTGCCAGCTCTCCAGAAATAGGTTCTACCGACTTGCGTTTACGGGCGCTTTCCTGAAAAGCTTGGGAGAGAGCCGGTTGGCCCAATTCGCGAACCACTTTGACGACCGACTCGGCGATTTGAGCCGTCGTGGGAGCCACGCCTTCTTGTTCCGCGGAAAGAAAATGCACCACCCCATCGGTCAACTCGCGAGCCAAGAAAGCGTCCGGGAGCCCAAGGTATTCGGTGGCCGCGAATAAAGCGCGGCTGATTTTGTCCGCTTCAAAGGGAACAAGACGCCCGTCGCGCTTGTGGACCCAGGCTGGCGAGGGAGGCGTTGCGCTTTCCGACATTGCTTGAAAACACTCCTTTGACCTTCAGTAACCACATCCTATCCCTTCCCAACCCAGAAGATAGCAAATGGAATGACGTAATCTCTTTCAATGGTATGCGCTCGGAAGCTTCTTTATAATGCCACAAGCAGCCAGGTGGATGCATTGACTAGCCCGGCAGCGAGTGATGCCACTGTAACGGGACATCGCCCCCATCTCCGGACATGGCAAGTAAAAATGCTTTCCATTTCTTTCCAAGGGGGGTCAGGCGAGATGGAAAGAACCATTTGTCGACCCTAGCATAACCGGGGTAAGAACGAAGAAGGCTTTCGAGGATAGCCAAAATCATGCCCCATCCCACTCAGATGTCGGCTACCGACACCGGCCTGTTGGTGATCGATGTTCAGGAAAAGCTCATGAAGCTGATCCCCGGAAGCCAACGCCTCATCGCCAACATTGCGTTTCTTTTGGATGCCGCGAAACTGCTTGGCATGACAATTCAGGCTACCGAGCAATATCCCAAGGGATTGGGCACGACCGTATCGGAACTCCTATCGCGTCTTCCAGAGCGGCTGGACAAGCTGGCTTTTAGCAGTTGCGCCGTCCCAGCCGTGGCGGATACGTTTCACCGAGCCGCTCGCCCCAAGATCGTTGCCGTGGGGATCGAAACGCACGTTTGCGTATTGAATACAACCCTCGATTTACTCGCTCAAGGATTTCGCGTCTACCTTCCCGCGGATGCGGTGGCCAGCCGGTATGCAATCGACAACGAATTCGCTCTTCGCCGGCTGGAGCAAGCTGGCGCCATACTTACCACCGCGGAGACCTGTGTATTTGAATGGATCGGTGGATCGCAGCATCCGAAGTTCAAAGAGATCAGTAAACTGGTGCAAGAGCGGATGAAGATTATTAAAGACTAAGGTCTGCTTGTCGCTTCGCCCTTGGAAAGCCTACGGACGCGAAACGGCAAGCAATTAGGATCCTCGCTATGTCCCTTCCCGGCCAATTGAATCCGTCCCCGCGAATACTCATGGGTCCCGGTCCCAGCGACGTGCATCCGCGCGTCCTGACGGCCATGACGACCCCGTTACTGGGCCACCTCGATCCCCAGTTCCTGGAAATCCTTACTGAAACCCAGGAGATGCTGCGGCAGGTATTCCGCTCCAAGAATCGCCTGACTTTCCCCGTAAGCGGCACCGGCATGGCAGGGATGGAAACGTGTGTCGTCAACTTGATCGAACCGGGCGATCGCATGCTCGTATGCGTCAATGGCGTCTTCGGCCAACGCATGGTCGATGTCGCTCAGCGGGCCGGCGCGATTGTGACAACGCTCGAGCGGCCCATGGGCGAGGTATTCGATTTACAAGACATTCGTGAAACGGTTCGACGGTTGAAGCCCAAAGCGGTTGGAATCGTTCATGCGGAGACTTCGACCGGGGCCTGGCAAGCCGTTGCCGGACTGGGGGAAATCTGTCACGAATCCGGCGCGCTCTTGATTCTAGACACGGTGACCTCCCTGGGAGGCGTTCCGGTCGAAATCGACGCTTGGGACGTCGATGCTGTCTATTCGGGGACGCAAAAATGCCTGAGTTGCCCACCTGGTTTAGCTCCGGTATCGTTTAGCCCCCGTGCCGTGGATGCCATCGCCAAGCGTAAGACGAAAGTACAAAGCTGGTATCTAGACATGAGCATGGTCCAGCGTTACTGGGCCGAAGAGCGCTTCTATCACCATACGGCGCCGATTACGATGGTTTATGCCTTACGGGAAGCCTTGCGAATCGTTTTGGAAGAAGGCATGGAAGCGCGCTGGACCCGGCATGCGCGAAACGGGCAGGCCCTGAAGGCGGGCTTGGCGGCGCTGGGAATACCCCTGGCGTCAGTTGAAGGTCATCAATTGCCGCAGTTACATGCGGCTCGCATTCCCCCCGGCGTTGACGATGTGGCGACGCGAAAGCGCTTGCTGGCCGAGTTTGGCATCGAGATTGGCGGTGGGCTAGGCGAGTTCAAGGGCAAAGTATGGCGTATTGGCCTGATGGGTCACAATTCACGACCGAATAATGTGCTGCTGTTCCTGGCTGCATTGGAGCAATGCCTCGGTGCCCAGGAGGTTAAAACTACGCAAGGTTCCGGAGTTGAAGCCGCTAACCGCACCTATTTAACCAACTAGCTTGATAAACATTCGCGCTACAATGCATGTGGATTGTTTGCAATTCAGTCCAAAGCTGCCGCAATAGGGGCTCTTGCATGGTTTTCATCGCTCGCGATCAGGCCTCGAGATGAGACAATAATGCAACCACATTTTCCAACGACTCGTCTCCGGCGCCTTAGGCACAATCCGTTGATGCGCGATTTGGTGCGCGAAACCACGCTAACCGTTCATGATTTGGTCCTTCCCCTGTTCGTTCGGCCGGGACGTGGCATCAAGAAAGAAATCGCCTCAATGCCGGGCAATTATCAGCTAAGTGTAGATCGCCTGATTGAGGAAGTCGCCTCGTCCGTTGACCTCGGCCTCAAGGCGTTTATTCTCTTCGGCATCCCTGCCCGCAAAGATGCGACCGGATCCAGCGCGCTCGACGAAGATGGCATTGTGCAACAGGCCCTCCGCGCCCTGCGCGAGACTTTCAAGGAAAGGGTCCTTTTGATCACGGACGAATGCTTCTGCGAATACACCGATCACGGGCACTGCGGCGTATTGAAAGACCAGGGAGGGCGGATCGATCTCGACAATGATGCCACGCTGCCGCTCCTTGCGCGCCAATGTGTTAGCCATGCCAAAGCGGGCGCTGATATTGTCGCCCCAAGCGGTATGCTCGACGGCATGGTTCAAGCGATTCGCACTGGCCTGGATGAGGCGGGCTTCGCAAGTCTGCCCATTCTTAGCTATGCCGCCAAGTACGCGTCGGCGTTTTACGGCCCTTTCCGCGACGCGGCCGAATCCCCACCCCAGTTCGGCGACCGCCATGGCTACCAAATGGACCCGGCCAACGGCGACGAGGCACTGCGCGAAGTCGCCCTCGATTTGGCCGAAGGCGCGGACCTGGTCATGGTCAAACCGGCCCTGGCCTACCTGGACATAATCCGACGGGTCAAGGAACGCTTCGATGTTCCCGTGGCCGCTTACAATGTCAGCGGCGAGTTCGCGATGGTGAAGGCGGCCGCACAGAAAGGCTGGATTGACGAACGTCGCGTTGCCTTGGAAATCCTCACGGGCATAAAACGAGCCGGCGCGGATATGATCCTTACTTACTTCGCTCGCGACGCGGCCCAATGGTTGAAATAGCTAGAGAAATGCTAAAATAGTCTCCGTTTCCACGACTTGCACCAACTCAGACCAAAGGACGCCTCTGCGACAAAGCCGCGGCTCCGACTCGCATTTCAGGTGTGAAGTTGGGTTCCATTGGGGAGCCGTTCCATGTTGATTGGCCAAAAACTGGGTCCATTTGCCATCGAGAAAGAATTGGGCAGCGGCGCGATGGGCACCGTTTATCGGGCCATCTACACAAAAAACGGGCAGCATGTCGCGGTCAAAGTCATGATGCCCGGGCTTGGAACCAATGATCGCTCGGTGGCCCGATTTGAGCGCGAGGCCAATATACTCAAGCAGCTCAGGCACCCCAATATCGTCAGGCTGTTTGGCGCTGGCAAGTTTCATGGCTCGCCCTATTACGCCATGGAGTATCTGCAGGGCGAATCCCTCGATCATGTCATGGTGCGCCGGGGGCGCTTGCCGTGGGAAGAAGTTGTCCGCATCGGCATTCAGCTTTGCGATGCATTGTTTCACGCGCATCAGCAGGGAATCGTGCACCGCGATTTGAAGCCGTCGAACTTGATGATTCTAAAGGATGGCACCGTCAAACTAACCGATTTCGGCATCGCCAAGGATCTCGACGTTACGCAACTCACGTCGGCCAATTGCACCGTAGGCACGGCATCCTACATGTCGCCGGAGCAGTGCCGGGGGGAAAAAGACCTCACGCACAAATCCGATCTTTATTCAATGGGGGTGATGTTTTACGAACTGCTGGTTGGCCGTAAACCGTTTTATGCCGAGAGCGCGATGGACATGTTCTTGCAACATGTGCAAGGAACGTTTGAACGGCCCGCCCGTCTGGTGATGGATATTCCGATCTGGCTCGACAATTTGATTTGTCAGCTTCTTGAGAAAAAACCCGAACAGCGGCCGCGCGACGCCGCTACGGTAGGCGAAGCTCTAAGCGGCATCGCGGAAAAGGTTCAGGCTCAGAAAAGTGCCGGCGCCGATGTTGCCAAGCAACGGTTCATCGACCGCATGCCAGGTGGCGCGAAGCCGGACGTGGAGGACAAGGAAACAGCCCTCTTACTTCTTAATGGCAAGTTTAAGGTCAAACGACGCAAAAAAATCAGGCCTTTCTTCGAAAGAAAGTGGGTCCATGCAACCGGCATAACGGGAATGCTGCTGGCAGTTAGCGCCTTGATTTATCTGGCCATGCGGCCACCTTCAGAGGAGAAGCTCTTTCTTGAAGCGAAGAGAGTAATGGAGGCGAGGACCGGCGATAAGGAAACCGACCTCAAGCATTTGCTCGAACTCCGTGAGAAAACCGGCGCTCTCGGTCTCTATAGGCGCCATTACTTAAATGATCCTCAGGCCAAGCATCGCGACCAGATACTTAGGTGGGATGAGGAGGTAATTGCCCTGGATCAGGAAGATCAATTACGTCGCAAGATGACGAGAAAACTCGGGGACAAGGAGATGAAACCGGGTGAAGAGATCGCCTGGAAAGCGTTACGCTATGAAGATTTTGGCGATATCCCATCGGCGGCCGAAACCTGGGACAACCTGATTGCCCAAAAGCAGGAAAAGGGTTTTGATGATTCGCTGCTGACATTGGCCACCGTGAAACACCAAGAGTTAGCAAAAAAGCGCGAGACTGAATGGCAAGATGCAAACGCGCTGCGTCTAGAGCTGGTGACCAACAAGATTAAGGAAGTGGAAAAACTGAAGGAACAGGGCGAAACCAAAAAGGCAAAGATCCTTGCGAATGAGTTGAAAGACCTTTACGAGAATCACCCCTTCGAAGAACTCAGCCAACTTGTCAAAGGCCAGGAGAGCCCGGATCCTAAAAAGCCGTGAGTCTATTAGCATTTTGAGCCCGAATGGCCAAACAGCGAGTGAAAAAGGTTTCCCTCACTGGCGCATCGGGCTCAAAATCGATAACGGGAATCACCATGCCCCCCGGTCGTGACCGCAGTCAGCGAGCCTTTCAACGTGCTTGCCGAGTGATCCCCGGTGGCGTCAACAGCCCGGCCCGCGCGTTTGGGGCGGTCGGCGGGCAACCCTTATTTATTGCGCGCGGGGAAGGACCCTACCTTTACGATCTCGACGGCAACCGCTACCTCGACTACATCGGTTCTTGGGGCCCGCTCATCCTGGGGCACGCTCATCCGCGCGTCCTCAAGGCCGTCGCGGAAACGATTGGCCGCGGCTTCTCATTCGGGGCGCCAACGGAACTTGAATCGGAGCTAGCCGAGGCGATTGTTGCCGCCGTTCCTTCTATCCAGATGGTGCGCATGACCAGTTCGGGAACTGAGGCGGCGATGAGCGCCATTCGCCTGGCTCGAGGTTTCACCAAGCGGGATCTCATTGTGAAGTTTGCCGGTTGTTATCATGGCCACGTTGATAGTTTGCTTGTTCAAGCCGGTTCGAGCGCCACGACTCTCGGAGTGCCCAACAGCCCGGGCGTACCAAGGGGTTGCACGGCGGATACGCTTGTCTTGCGCTTCAACGATTTGCAAGGTTTGGAAGGCGCGTTTCACCAATACGGAGACAAGATTGCCGGTGCAATAGTCGAACCGGTCGCCGGCAATATGGGTCTGGTGCCGCCCAGCCTAGATTTCCTTGAAGTGCTACGGCGGTTGACCCAGAAGCATGGCGCGCTTTTGATTTACGACGAGGTCATGACGGGTTTTCGTCTGGCGCTTGGCGGTGCCCAGGAGCTTTACCATCAGTCGCCCGATCTCACTGTCCTCGGCAAGATCGTCGGCGGAGGCTTTCCGGTTGGAGCGTATGGCGGACGTGGCGAGGTAATGCGGCATGTGATGCCGGCCGGCCCCGTGTTCCAGGCCGGCACTCTTTCAGGCAATCCCGTGGCAATGGCTGCCGGACTCGCTACCTTGCAGGAATTGCGGGAGCACCCGCCCTATGCCAAGCTGGAACACTTGGCCAAGAGGCTTACTGACGGCCTCGAACAAATAGCTACGAAGGTCGGCAGGCCGCATCGAATTCAACGGCTGGGCAGTATGTGGACGTTTTTCTTCACGGCCGAACCGGTGACCAATTATGATAGCGCCAAAAAATGCGATACGGACCGGTTCGCGCGATTTTTCTGGGCCATGCTGAATCAAGGCATCTACCTGCCCTGCAGCCAGTTCGAGGCGGCATTCAATTCCGTCATGCACACCGAAGAACATATTGAGCAAACACTATCCGCAGCCCAAATAGCGCTGGCAGAAGTGGCATAAAAGAATGGCCACGAAATACAAAGATAGACACGTAAAAGGAAATAAGAAGAAGTGGTGATCACGTGCGATTTTCTTTTTCGCGAGCCTTTTGTGCTTTTCGTGGCTATTCTCCGGCCCTTTCCTAATCGTCGACTTTGAAGGAAGCGCAGATGGCCTTGAGAACCGGGCCCGTCTTTTCGAGTTCCAAGTCGTTGGCCTGCCAATAGACGAGCACGGTTCCTTCGTCGCTATAAAAACTGCGCGTAAAACAGGTGTTGGTCAAATCAAGGCTAAAGAACCGGATGTCATGCCCGCAGGCGGGCTGGCCGGCGATTGTGTCAACGCAATCCTCCGCCTCCAAGTCCGGGTATTCCTCGCGGAGGGCGGTCAGGGCGGACTCTGCCATCGTTTCCGTGGTGGCCATGTCATCGCGGAAGCAAACCATCAAAAAAGCGGTTTCCGGACTCTGGACCGAGACCGTCCAACCGCTTTCCGTATCCTCGCGATCCAATTGCCAGTTTTCCGGGTAGTGGAAACGAATCCCGCCATCCGCGAATTCGGCCGACATGACCCACCACCTAACCCTATTGGTTTGAAATTTCTCCTGTGTTTTATTTTATCCCTCGGACTGAAACAGGGAAACCAAACGGCGTTTAGCGATCCTTTTCCATGTACCTAAGTTTACCCGCTAATTTCCAGCTGGTTTCGTTTCATTTCACTCACCCGATGCCCCCCCTTTTCCTAGTTGCTCTTGCTAGCTTTCAAGCTTGTTCCTTGTCTATTTCCCGTATTCGGGCTAGAGATTTCCCACAAATGAAACGAATTCCTACGCTTACTTTCCGCATTTCCTCGCCGCTCGCATCGGTGCCCTGCCTAGCAAAGGGGGGCATTGCCTCATTTCCGCAGGTTCTTTCCCCACCGCCGGGCTTGTAAAGGCCTTTGCATGATAGGAAGGACGGCCGACCTAATGAAGAAAGGCCTCTCCGCCAAGGTTGGAAGAAAGGCCCATCGCTTACAATCTGTCTTAGGATTTTAGTTACTGAACTCCGGCCGCCTTTGTGCCAATTGCGCCTGCAACCGAGACACGATTCCCGAGTGCATTTGGCTGACACGCGATTCGCTCAGGTCAAGGGTGGCGCCGATCTCCTTCATCGTCATGTCCTCGTAGTAGTAGAGGATGATGATGAGGCGTTCGTTTCGATTGAGCCCCCGTGTAACCAGGCGCATCAAGTCGCGATTTTGCAACCGATGCGTCGGATCCTCGGCCTTCTTGTCTTCGAGGATGTCGATTTCGCGGACATCCTTGTAGCTGTCGGTCTCGTACCACTTCTTATTGAGACTGACCAGGCTGACCGCAGTGGCGTCGCCTTGGATCTTATCGAAGTCCTCGATGCTCACGCCCAGCCGGGATGCCATTTCATCAGGACGAGGCGGGCGGCCGATTTCGGCTTCGAGGCGCTTGCGCGTGCTTTCCAGCCGGCTGGCCTTGCTGCGGACAAGCCGCGGCACCCAGTCCATCGTTCGCAGTTCGTCGAGCATGGCTCCGCGAATTCGCGGCACGCAATACGTCTCGAATTTGACGCCCCGCTCCAGATCGAAGGCCTCGATGGCGTCCATCAATCCAAAAACGCCCGCACTGATTAGGTCATCAAGTTCCACTCCCTCGGGTAATCGCGACCAGATTCGCTCCGCGTTGTACTTGACCAACGGTAGATACAATTCCACGAGTTGGTTGCGCATCTCCACGGATGGACTGGCCCGGTAATCGCGCCAAAGTTGCTGGACATCCAAGTCCACATGCGTTGCCATGGACTCCTCCCTGATGTTGGGCAAGCGCCGCGAAATGCGCGGCTCCTTCCACGATAAACGACCTGGGATCGGTACCCGGAATCGCTTCCGGGCCAACCTGGAATCGCCGATTCATGGAGAGAAGGAGTAACTCGTGCGGAGAAGACGATAACGGGAGCAGAGGTCAGTGGTACGTAATGACCGCTCGGCGGCCCCGCGAAAGGAGGCCCGACCCGAACACCTCGAATGCCCGGGCGGGAAATCCCGCCTGCTTGACCCGCTCAATTAGCCAAAGTCGACGCTTCCTCGCACTGCCTGGGACCGATCAGCGCCCCCGCCGTTCGCTCCCGAACCGGCCCGCAAGCCGATCCTGCCGTGCTAACCCCTTGAGATCGCGTCGTCTTCGGCAACTGTCCCCGCAAAGAGACCCAACCCCGCTTGCCAAACCCCTGTCGATTACGGCCCGAAAGCGAGCCGTCCTCTTACCCTACCTATCGACCGCCGGTTCGCTCTCACTGAAACAAAAGCCGATTAGTTATCGGTTCTTGATTTCGGCGAGCCCGGGCAATCGGCGTCGAAGGAGGAGGTCCCCACGGCGATGAGCCGAGATTGAAGGCCAGCGAAAGCGGGCGCTGCCACCGGGCGTTTTTCGTCTTTGCATGCATCTCCCCTGTCTTTCCAGTTCATGGTCTTTCCTCACTTCCTGAATCAGCCGGGTCTTCCCCCGAAAACCCGGCGCAAAACGCTCCGCACGGCCGACGGAGGAAGTCCTCCAGAATCGGCCGAAGGCACTGCTGGCTTAGTTCGCTGAAAAGGATGCGGGTAGATAGGATGCGACCGCGGTTTTGTCAAGAGAAGCCCGGATGCAGCCGGCCGCTCGGAGCGCCTCCGGAATCGGAGCCACAATCGAACGTGCGCTCCGGCCTTTGAACCTCTTCTCTACTCTCTCCCCTTTACCAGTAAGCCTCCCACATTCGTTTCCTATAGCCGTTACCAGTGCGGAAACGAACTTTCTTGCCGGTATGCTTTGTTGCTTTTGCTCTTCTTAGGAAAGTTCGTTTCCGCACATACTGGGACACCCCACGGAATCAGGCGATCCTTAAGCAAGACGGTGTGCTAGCAAGGATTTAAGGAATACGATCTTCCTGGCGCTGTGGGCTGGTGGTGGCCTCTAGCGAAACAGCAAATACAAAATGCTCGAAACCCCCATGCTGCACCAGATGATCCTCCGGTTGCATCCCTATTTTCCGCGCCACGCCTTGGGAGGGCAGGTTTATCGGCCGAACCAGCGAAATAACCCGCGGCTTATCGAGTTTGAAGAAGGCATGGTCCCGCGTGGCCGCCGCTGCTTCCGTGGCTAGTCCTTGCCGCCAATACGGCCGATGAATCATATAACCTACTTCCGACATTTCCACATCTTCCACCATTTGCTGCGATAATCCCACACGGCCCACCGGTTGGCACGTGAACTTATCGAGGACCAGCCAGTTACCATGCCCATGTTTTGTGTAGTGCTCCTCTTGCCGGTGAATCCAAGCGTCGACTTCATCCCGCGTGTAGCGCTTCGGATAGTAGCGCATTACCTCGGCATCAGTCATCATGGCGGCAAGGAAATCCAGGTCGGCCATGGAGATTTGCCGAAGGATAAGACGAGGGGTTTCCAGGACGGAATCCATAATTGCCGACCTTAATCACGAGCCAGGCAACTGTTCCGCCAGCAGTTCCAGAGGATGAAATGCCCGTCGCTTCGCCAGGTCCAGTATTTGATGCCGGCAAGATGTCCCCGGGGCGATAATCGTCGTATCAGGCGATGAGGCCAATGACGGCAAGACTGACAGCTCCGCGATCTTGACGCTCAAATCATAATGCTCCTTCTCAAACCCGAACGAACCGGCCATGCCACAGCAACCGGTGTCGAAAACGCTTACTTCCAGATCCGGGATCAGCCGCAGAGCCGCCGCTGTGCCTTCTGTGCCGATAAGGGCCTTTTGATGGCAATGGCCATGAATGACGCACTTTTCCGGCCGAGGCGCCATAGGCAATACGCACTGCCCGGACTGCACCTGTTTACCTAGCCAATCGTCCGCAAGGTGAGCCGCCGTCGCAATGCGCTGTGTGGCGGCCCCCGGAACCAGTTCGGGCCATTCGTCAGCAAGCGTGAGAAGGCAGCTTGGCTCCAGGCCCAGGATCGGAACGCCGTTTTCGAGGCGGGCAGTCAGACGAGTGGCCTGATCGTGGACCAGGTCCCGGGCCTCCCGCAGAAAACCTTTGCTGATCATAGGCCGACAACAACATGTCAAACCGGCCAGTTCTACTTCATATCCCGCCCTCTCCAGGACGCGAACAGCCGCCTTGCCGATGTGCGGCTCGTTAAACGTCGTGAAGCAATCGTCGAGCAACAGGACACGGCGCGAGGAGTGGTCAGAACTGAGTGCCGAAGGGTGAGCGGACCCATGCGATTGCTGAAGAAAAGAGGCCGCTTTCTTGACTTTCACAGCCTTCCGGCGATGCCGGGCGAACCAACGGCGAAAATGCGCGCCACAAAGCAGCGGCAAGCTGCGGCGGCGATCGATGCCACCCAATTTTTCCATCAACCAACGGATCGGTTTTTGGTTTTGCATCCAGTTTGCCAGCGGAGCAACCAAGGCCCCTAGGCGATTAAAGTGATGAATATGGGCCATCAGCCAATGACCCAGCGGCCGCGAGCGCCCTTCGTAATAAGCCTGGAGAAACTCGGCTTTGAGCTTGGCCATATCCACGTTGCTGGGGCATTCCGCCTTGCAAGCTTTGCACATGAGGCAGAGGTCAAGGACATCGTAAAGCCAGCGGTCTCTTAGAGTGGCTCGTTGTTCGTTGTTCGTCGTTCGTTGCCTGCCATTGCTTGCTATGGTCAACGAATCGCCGCTGTCTGCCAAAGCATGACGAAGAGCATTGGCTCGGCCGCGCGTGCTGTCTTTTTCATCAAGGGTCGCTTGAAAAGACGGACACATCGTCCCGCCCTGAAGTTTGCGGCAGACGCCGGAGCCGTTGCAGAGTTCAATGGAACGCAGGAAGCCTTCTTGCCGGCGGTAATCGAAGATCGTCGGTGGACCAGCGGTGGGATAACCGGGCGGGAAACGCAGATTGTCGGTCATTGAGGAAGCGTCGACGATCTTCCCGGGATTGAGGAGGTTGTGCGGGTCGAAAGCGCGCTTGACCTGGCGGAATGCTTCGTAAACAACCTCGCCGTACATCTTGCGGTTCCACTCGCTTCGCGCCAGCCCGTCGCCATGTTCCCCGCTGAGAGTGCCGCCAAATTCTAAAACCAAACTCGAAATCTCCTCCATGATTCGGCGCATCCGAGCCACATCGGCCTGGTCCTTGAGGTTGAGGACCGGGCGTATGTGCAGGCAGCCAACGCTGGCATGGCCGTAAAACGCACCGTCAGTGCCGTGGCGATGGAGGATCTCACGGAAGCGCGTGACGTATTCAGGCAGCCGGGCCGGCGCGACCGCGCTGTCTTCCACAAAGGTCACCGGTTTGCGATCGCCAGGCATGCTATAGAGCAACGGCATGGCGGCACTGCGAAGACTCCAGAGCGGATCGCGCAGAGCGGGATCGAGAGCGGCCACCGAAGCCGTCAGCCCGGCCGCTCCGCGGAGGCGGTTCTGAAGGCGTTCGACCCGGTCGGCCATCTCGGCCGGATCATCGCTACTAAACTCGACCATCAGCAGCGCCTTCGGTTTGCCTTGAATAGCTGCCATCGTGTTCTTGAGCGATAGATTGGAATGAGCCAGGTCGAGAAGCAAGTGGTCGATCAGTTCGACGGCAGACGGGCCGAACTCCAGGCAAGCGGCCAGGGCGTCCATGGCCGCGGCCAGCGTGGCGAATTGCGGCACGAGTAAGCCGCGGACTCGCGGCCTTGCAACCAGTCCGACTTCCGCTTCCGTGACAAAGCCTAGCGTCCCCTCGCTGCCCAGAATCAGTTGATGCAAGCCGACGGCTGGGGTGCCATTCGTGGGAATTGACAAGCCATCGGATAAAGACAGCAGGTTATAGCCGCTAACACGGCGAAGCAGCCGAGGAAACCGGCGTTGAATCTCTGCTTCGTGAGTGAGAACGATTTGCCGGACTTCCCGATAAACGGTCCCTTCCAGCGAAGGGAATTCCGCCCTTTGATCCCATTGTTTGAGGGTGATCGGACCGAACTCGGTCTGACTACCGTCGGAAAGGATTACTTTCAATAGACGAACATGATCGCTCGTTTTACCGTAGACGATTGAACGCGCGCCGGCCGAGTTGTTGCCGATCATCCCGCCGAGGTTGGCGCGGCTGGCAGTGGCGACATCGGGCCCAAATTGCAGGTTGAAAGGGGCCGCGGCTCGGTTGAACTGATCGAGCACGACACCTGGCTGAACTCGTGCGGTTTTGGCTGCCGGATCGATTTCCAGCACCGCATTCAGATACTTGCTGCAATCGACGACGATGCCCGGGCCAATCGATTGGCCCGACAAACTGGTGCCGCCGCCGCGGGGAACGATCGGCGTGTGCGTTTCGGCGGCAACCTGGACGACGGCCATAAGGTCCGCAGTCGACTTGGGAATGACCACGCCCATCGGCTCGATTTGATAGATGCTGGCGTCGGTGCTGTACAACTTGCGCGAGGTCGCATCGAAGCGAACCTCGCCTTCAATGTGGCGGCGCAGATGCTTGGCCAGAGTATCGCGTTTTAGATCGATGAAATCGTGCATGAAGGGGATTGTCCCAGGCTGGATGAGGGGTAGCAAGACGGGGGATTGAAGTTGTTTGCCGCAATTCGATTTGAGAGGATAATCATACAACCTGCGATGGCGAGAAAGAATATCTGCACGATTCGTTTGGGGACCCGATCATGAGCACGACACACGCGGAACCGAAATTCGTCCTGGGGCCGGATCACAATGGCATGCGGATGACGCCCGAGGAGTTCGATGCCATCGAGAACTACGACGACAACTACCGCTATGAACTGATTCATGGAGTGTTGATTGTGAATCCTTTGCCTTTGGAATCGGAATCGGATCCCAATGAGGAGTTGGGTTATCTTCTTCGTTATTATCACGAGGCCCATCCGAAAGGGATCTCATTGGACAAGACCCTCTCCGAGCGCTACGTGCGAACTACCGACAGTCGCAGAAGAGCGGACAGGATCATTTGGGCCGGTTTGGGCCGTATACCAAAACCAAAAGTTGACATACCGACGATCGTCGCCGAATTCGTTTCCAAAGCAAAAAGAGACCAACGGCGAGATTATGTCGAGAAGAGAGAGGAATACATGGCCATCGGGATCAAGGAGTACTGGATTATCGACCGATTCAAACGAATCATGACGGTCATTACCAAATACCGTGGCCGAGTCCGCGACCAAGTCATTCAAGAAAACGGGATCTATCGGACGCCGCTTTTGCCAGGATTCGAATTGCCTTTGGGCCGGCTGTTGAGCTTGGCGGATGACTGGGAGGAGATTGAATTGGACGCGTGACCCCGCCTGGTCCGCCAAACCCTTTCGCGCAACCGCTATTCTCGCTCGACCCGTCCCTTCACGATGATTCCTCCTAGACCTCGAACCCGTGGCGAAGAACCTTCGTCTTGTTAAGATGAGGCTTTGGCGTTTCTTCCTCCGCGCCATTGACGCACCACCCATTGGCGAAGGAAAAGGAACGAAAGACGAAGGACATTGACTCATGACCGATAGCAATCGCTTCTTTCAGACCACGGCAATCGACTATCCCAATAGCCGGCCGCATATCGGCACCGCGTTCGAAAAGTTGGGCGCCGATGTGCAAGCGCGCTATCGCCGCATGGAAGGCTATGAAGTCTTTTTCTTGATGGGCAACGATGAAAACACCGTCAAGGTCGCCAAACGGGCTGCGGAGTTGGGCCGATCGCCGAAAGACTACTGCGACGACATGGCCCGACAATTTCAGGACGTCTGGCGCGCTCTCGGCATCAGCTACGACGACTTCATCCAAACCAGTGAGCCGCGGCATCATCAGGGATGCCGCAAGTTCATCACGAAAGTCTACGACAACGGCTACATTTACAAAGGCAATTACGAGGGCCTCTATTGCGAAGGGTGCGAAGCCTTTAAAACGGAGAAGGAAATCAAGGAGGCGGGAGGGGTGTGCCCCGATCACAAAGTCCCGCCGATCAAGCGGAGCGAACGCTGCTACTTCTTCGCACTGTCGAGATTTCAGGACCGTCTCTTGGAATTCTATGAAGAGAATCCCGATTTCATCGTTCCGGAGAGTCGCCGTAACGAGGTGCTGGCGCTGGTGCAGGAAGGCTTGCAAGACACCAATATCACTCGCTCCGGTCAGGACTGGGGCATCCGCGTGCCCTTTGACGAGGCGTACACGATCTACGTTTGGTTCGATGCCCTGCTCAACTACATCACGGGCATCGGCTACGGCACGGACGAGGATCTATTCCAAAAGTGGTGGCCGGCTGACATTCACTTCATCGGCAAGGATATTACGCGCTTCCACTGCGCGCTCTGGCCAGCCATGCTGATGGCCGCGGATCTGGAGCCGCCGCGCCAGGTATTCGGGCATGGCTTCGTCTTTCGTAAGAACGAATCGAGCGGCGACCTGGAGAGATTTAGCAAGAGCCTTGGCAACGTTATCGATCCGATGGAGATTATCGACAAATTCGGCCCCGAGCTATTTCGGTATTACTTCATGCGGGAGTGCCCGTTCCCGGGTGATGGCGAGTTCGGCTGGCAGCGCTTCATTGAACGCTGCAATGCGGACCTGTCGAACAATCTTGGCAATCTCTATAGCCGAGTTACGACGATTATCAGCAAAAACTACCAAGGCCATCTTGGTGAGACAGCCGGGCTGGAACCCGGAGTGATCAATACGGAAACGGATACCGAGACAACGGTCAAGCAGGTGCAAGCGCATATTGAAGCCTGTCAATACAATCAGGCTTTGCAGCGGATCTGGGCCCAGATCCTCGATCCGGCCAACCAGTATGCGGACAAGAAAGAGCCGTGGAAGCTTCTCAAAACCGACAAAATGGCCGCCAAGGCGGTGCTCTACGATCTGGTGGAGCAATTGCGCGCGGCAGCTATTCTGCTCAAGCCGTTTCTTCCCGGGACAGCCGAGATTATTTACCGAAGCTTCAACTTCCCGCAGGCGTGGGAAACGGTCCGGCATGAGGATGTTTGGATCCACCCCCGTCAGGTGGAGGATCTTCGCGTGTTGGCAGCCTTGGAAGATGGCAAGGTGAAGCCGTTGTTTCCAAGGATCAGTTAGTTTGGCGAGCGGGGGGCGACAGCCCCCCGTGGAGAGAACACGGGGGGCTGTCGCCCCCCGCTCGCCGGATTGATTTTCAACTGTTCCCCGAGGTATGCGCTGTGCCTCGCCTTATCGTCATCAAAGGCGCCGATGAAGGAAAGCAGTTCGACCTCAACCAGCCGGTCGTGGGTGTCGGACGGGATTCCTCCAATGGCATCCGTTTGCATGACACGGAGGCATCGCGCCGGCATGCCGAATTCCAGCAAACCGAGAACGGCTTTCGCGTCGTCGATTTAAGCAGCGCCAACGGCACGTTCGTCAATGGCCAACCCGCTGGCGACCTTGCCCTTCAACCTGGCGATCAAATCCAAATCGGCCAGAGCGTTCTTGTTTATAGCGCCGGTTCACGAGAGGCCTCACCGGCAGGCGATTTGGCCGACCGCATTAGCATGATCACGCGCCGGGACATCGAGCTTTCCTCCGCCATCATCAAAACGGTGGCCGAAGGGGAAGGCAGCCGAATCCTGGCGCAGCCGGAGAAGGTAGAAGGGCAATGGCTGAAGACAGCGCTCGCCAGCCTGGCCGTGATGTATGAAACCAGCCAGGCCATAAGCCATATTCTCGACATCAATCAGCTTCTCGAAAAAATCATGGACCTGATCTTACGGTCAATTCCGGCTAGCCGCGGCTGCATCATGCTTCGCGATTCGGAAAGCGGTCGCTTCGAGCCCAAGGCGGCCCGCTGGCGCGCCGGGCTTGACCACGAGGAAAAAATCGGCGTCAGCCGCACCGTCATGGAGCATGTGTTACGTGAGAAGCAGGGGGTTCTGATCTCTGACGCCACCAGCGACGACCGCTTTAGCGCCGGCCAAAGCATTGTCCGCTACGGCATTCGCGAGGTGATTTGCGTGCCCATGAAGGGCCGGCATGAGACCGTCGGCGTTCTCTACCTCGATATCCGCAGCACCGCCACTGAGTTAATCGCTCGCAACGACCCGATGGGTAAGTTCAAGCCCGATCACCTGACGCTAGCCATCGCGATCGCCCATCAGGCGGCGCTGGCCGTTGAAGGGTCACGCTATCACGAGGCCATGGTCCAGGCGGAGCGCATGGCGGCCATCGGCCAAACCATCGCCGCTCTCTCCCACCATATCAAGAACATTCTTCAGGGCCTGCGCAGCGGCAGTGAGATCGTCAATCGAGGACTAGCGGACACTGACCAAAACTTGCTCCTCCAAGGGTGGAAAATCGTTGAGAAAAATCAGGGGCGCATTTACGAGATGGTCATGGATATGCTCAGCTTCTCCAAAGACCGCGAGCCGGTCATTGAACTGACCGACCTGAACGAACTGGTCGGCGACGTGTTAGAGCTGGCAAAAGCGCGCGCGCAAGAAATGGGGGTTAAGCTAGAGAGCAAACTCGAACCAACTCTGGAAAAGGTGGAAGCCGACCCCGAAGCCTTACACCGGGCACTCCTCAACGTCCTGGGCAACGCCTTGGAGGCCGTCGAAAATCACAAGCAGGGGCACGTGTTGATCGCAACAACTAAAGAAGCTGATGCCGCCTGGGCACGCATTCAGGTGCTGGACAATGGCCCCGGGATACCGCCTCACTTGATGCAGAACCTCTTCAAGCCGTTTCACAGCACCAAAGGAGCGCGCGGGACCGGGCTTGGCCTGGCCGTCAGTCGCAAAATCCTCCGTGAGCATGGCGGCGACATTTTAGTGCAAAGCCAGCCAGGCAAAGGAAGCAAATTCATCCTGCGGCTGCCGGTAAAGAGTCCGCTCAGCACCGTTGATGGTGCTGGAACGGGTGTCGAACGACCAATTCTGAAGCCGCCCGAGTAAGCCAATGGCTTTTCAACTCGTCACGCCGGCCAACACCAGCGTTTGATTTTCGTCAACGGGTTGCCTCTTTTCATTATCCCGCTTCCGCCACCATTCAACGGCCTCATCCTCCGTCCACCGGTTCGCGCATTCGCACTGGGCCAGCGCTCTCTCCATACTGGCAGCATCCTGGAACCGGTTGTTCGGGTCTTTTTCCAGGCAGCGCAGGATAACTTGCTCCAGATCGAGAGGAATGTCCGCTTTGGTGTCGCGCAGGGGCTTTACCGGTTCATAGGCGTGGGCCATCAGCATCTTCATCGCTGTGTCGCGCACAAAGGGAGCATGGCCGGTCAGGAGGAAGTAGGCCACGGCGCCCAAGCTGTAAATATCGCTGCGGGAATCAACTTTCTCGGCGCCGGCGGCCTGCTCCGGCGACATGAATGGCGGCGACCCGACGATGGTGCCCAGGACGGTCAACTTTTCATCCTGACCGTCCAAAACCATCGAATGTACAAGCCCGAAATCCAACAGTTTGGCCACATCCGGGATGGCGCCACGCTGGCACACGATGACGTTGCTTGGCTTGATGTCACGATGAATCAGCCCGATCCCGTGAGCTTCGCGCAGCGCCTGACAAACCTGGCGCAAAAGATGAACCGCCCGGCTGGAGCATAAGGGCCCATGCTTTTCCACAAGTTCCTGGAGACTCAGGCCGGGCAGGTATTCCATGACGTAATAAAACGTCCCGTCCTCCGCATGGCCATAGTCGAAGACTTCAACCGAATTCCAGTGCGTCAAGGTCGCCATGGCCCTGACTTCGCGCTCGAAACGTGTGAGGAAGGCCGGGTCACCCGCCTGCTCCGGTCGAATGAGCTTGACCGCGCACGGTCGGCGAAGAAGCAGATGTTCGGCCAGATAGACTTCCCCCATGCCGCCCGAACCGAGTTTTTGCTTGAGCGTATACTGACCAAGCTTGCGGGCTTCCTCAGCCTCTTCGCGCAGGCTGCTGATTTTGTAGGAACCAAATATCGCGATGACCGCTGCGATGACCATCATGATGCTGGTATCCACTACTAGCCAGTCCAGGTAAGGGGTTAACGGGGGTGTGAGTAACCCCATAGCTAGATTAATTGCGATCGGCGGCAGCGTAATGAACGCCACCATGATCGCGCAGCGCTTCCAGGTATTGGGGATGAACATTCCATAAAGCACGGCAAGACAAAACCAGCGGACTGCTGCTGTCATGGCTCCCAGGCGAACCACCTGAGCTTCACTTCCCTCTCGAGCATAGTCAAGGATCTGGGCATGCAAGAGCCCGCAAACCTGCATCCAGGAAAAGAACATAATCGGAGCGCCGAAGAGCGCCACTTCAATAGTTCGCAATGAAGTCATGCATAGAGGGCGGCGGCTCCAAAGGATGGCGGCCAAAAACCCAGAGAGAACCGTCACGGCGGCATGCAGCGTCAATCCCCACGTGCCGGTCATTATGGGGTCGCTGGCCTCCGCCAAATTGCGAATCAGGAAAACCAGGAATGCCCCGAACGTGATCAGAGCGGCGAGTCGCAGCCGGCTACGCAACAGGGTGTGCAATTCCGTGCTGGGATAAAGCCCTGACCCGGCTACCATTGCCACTTTGCAGCGACGCGGCGCAGGGCTGCTCTGGCCGAAGCCGGCCTTCGGTTTGTGATCCGCATAGGACGAAAAACGTCTCGGGACAATCGAGGGAACGTTGCTCATAGCGGCCCTTGCCCCTGTCAGGCGATGGAGGAAATACTCGCAATCTCTCCTTAGGCTTGCGATCTTGTCATTCTATCCGGCTGGATTCAAAAAGTGCGACCAATGGGGTCAGGAAAAAACTTATGTGGGGGAACAATCGTGATAACAGTCCTAACAGCGCGAGGAGCGAAGCCAAAGGGTAGCGAGTCCCCTGAAACGAATTTTCCCCATCGTGCCGGCTGGAACAGCATGGACCTAGGGCATGAAACGAAAAAGAAGGAGCAGAAAGGGTCATTGAGACGCACCGGGCCGCTGGGTTTGCACCTTAGGAAGACAGGGACTCGGCGCCAACCGGCCGGAGGAGACATCTGAAGAAGTGTCGTTTTTTGACGTAAGTCCTTACTTTTACGTAATTGGCTTTTACGAGAAATAACGACTTACGTCAAATTCGACCCCTTTTTCAGCATTCTCCGGACGGGGGCAGATGAAATGAAACGAATCCGGGGCGGCTCCGACTTCCTGATGTATACCGTGGAAGAAGCTTGGTTCGGAAGCACCGTTGCCGTGGCCCCACCCTGTGGACCCGGTTCCGACCCTGTGGATCAGGCAACCACCCTCTGGACCAACAAAACGGGTCTCCTGGGCGCGTTTGGCGGTAAGCGCAGTTGCGCCCTTTGGATGTCAGAAAGACTCGCGCTTTTGCAGCTGGACCCTCTGGACCACCACTTTGATCCTGAGGATCAGGTTCCGACCCTCTGGATCAGCGCCAATTTAGCAACAGGGTCAGAGGGTATCCATTCGAGGTGGATGTGATTCGTTCTTGGGCACCGGGCACGGCAGGTGTCGAATAGGAAGCCATCTCCATACAGGCTAGCCCGCAGTGCCGTTGACCGCGCTTTTGCGATTAGGTAAACGATTACGCATCTCGGAACGCTGGACTCCCAGCGCTTCCAAGATCGGCATGTAAACTTCCCGGTAATAAAGGTCTTCGTCGAAAATTCTGAGGGACTTGATCGCGGCTACACGCTGCTTGCCATCCACAAGATCGTCGATGGCAGGCATATTGAAGTTGTTCATGACGCGGCGCAACTGTTCGAGCGTGGCCGGCCGGTCGTACTCCAAATACATCTGGACAAAGCGCTTGAAAAGATCATGATGGGCTCGCTCATCCACGGCAACGAACTTGAGCAAAGTAGACAGAGCCGGATCACCGCCCATTTCCTCGGTCCGGAGGCGTAAATTACGATAGTTGAGCCAGGTTGCTAACTCCTGCACCATGGCGTACACAAGCATGCCCAGGTGGCTGTCATGCGGCAAGTTCCATTCGAACTGGAAAACCTTCGCTTCCAGGTCGGCCATTTGTTCGTCGGTGCGGTGCCTGGAGCGAAGCAGCCAATCATTGAGCGCCAAGGAGTGCTTTGATTCCTCGTATCCCCAATTGGCATAAAACCAGGTTCGGCCTTTGCTCGGACGGACGACCGGGAGGATCTTGGAGGTATAATCGGGCAGGTAGAGTTCAACCGCGCAGAAAGATTCCACCACGTTGGCAACTTCCGGCGCCAGTTGTGGGTTGCACTGATCCCAAGGAATGTCCTCGGCGATTAACCAGCGCCTTCTTTTTTCGGCCTTGTCGAAAAACTCCCGGTAGATGTGCCAGAAGCTGGTTTCGAGTTCCGGATGAAACGTTTCCATGATGTCCTGCTAGGAGTCCAGTCTGGCCGAGATAGATTAGGGGAATGGAGCCGGGCTGCGCCAATTGACAGGCCGGCCATTTCCTGCCAACGGGGCAATGAAGGGGTCAAATAAGCAGTTTATGCAACCGATAGGGCGAAATCCACAGTCTTACGCCGCCCAAACAGATTTTTTGCGGCGTCGGAGGCGAAGGCTCGGCTCTAGTCCCGCTTGTCCGCAACATGGGCTTCCACTTAAATAAGTTATAGGACTGAGATACAACCGGGCTCATCTGCCCGAGGCGTAATTCGAGTAGTTCTTTCATGAGCCCTGTGACTTTTGCAAATAGCTGGAACCTAGACGCAATAGAAGACGCCTACCAGCAGTGGCGGACCAATCCTCAAGCGGTCGATGAAAGCTGGCAACGCTTCTTCGAAGGCTTCGAATTAGGCCAAGCTCGGCCGGTCCCCGCTACCGGCTCTCCTCATGTCTGCCGAACGCAAACCGATATTGTTCGCCTAATTTTCGCCTACCGAAACCTGGGTCATTTCCTCGCTCATCTCGATCCACTTAGCGAACCGCCAAACAGCTACCCAGGTCTGGAACTCTCCGAATTCTCGCTGACGGAAGCCGACCTGGACCGCACGTTTGATACACATGCCTTTTACGGCCTGCCGCTCGCCACGTTGCGTGAACTGATCGCTGCCATGCGGCAGACTTATTGCCGGACCATCGGCGTAGAGTACATGCACATTCAGGAAACGCGAATACGCCAATGGCTCCAAGAGCGAATGGAGCCGCGCCGGAACATGCCTGACTTCGACCGGGACCGCAAATTACGATTTCTCAAAGACTTGCACTACGCGGAATTGTTCGAGCGCTTTCTGCAAACGCGTTTTGTTGGGCAAAAGCGATTTTCTCTGGAAGGTGCCGAGACGCTCATTCCCATCCTGGAAGCGGTCATTGACCGGGCAGCAAACTCCGGCGTGCGTGAAGTCATTCTGGGCATGGCCCATCGCGGCCGGCTCAACGTTTTGGCCAACACCCTTCGCAAGCCCTACCAGGAGATCTTCACGGAATTCGAGGAAAACTACGTGCCCGACTCGGCCGGCGGCGATGGCGATGTTAAGTATCACCTGGGCTTTTCCAGCGACCGCACCACGTCAAGCGGCGCTCCGATTCACGTCTCGCTGTCCCCTAATCCTAGCCATCTTGAAGCCGTGGATCCGGTTGTCGAAGGTCGAACCCGCGCCAAGCAGGATTTGTTTGGAGATCGTGAGCGGAAGCGCGGCATGCCGGTCCTTCTTCATGGAGATGCCGCTTTCGCGGGGCAAGGTCTGGTTGCCGAGACGTTGAACCTGTCCCAGTTGCCGGGCTATACAACCGGCGGCACGGTGCACATTGTCATTAACAATCAAATTGGCTTCACGACCCGACCGTGCGACGCCCGCTCGACAACTTACTGCACCGACATCGCCAAAATGCTTCAGGTGCCGATCTTCCATGTGAATGGCGAAGATCCGGAGGCCGCCGTCTACGTCGCCGAGTTGGCTCTCGATTTCCGCCAGACGTTTAGTCGGGATGTCGTCATAGATCTTTTCTGCTATCGCCGGCATGGCCACAACGAGACTGATGAACCTTCGTTCACGCAGCCCATACTCTACGGCAAGATTCAGAACCGACCCACGCTGACCGCGATTTATACGAAGAAACTGATCGAAGATAACGTTCTCACCGAACCCGAAACAGAGGCGATCAAGGAGAAATTCGAGGCGAAGCTGCAAAGCGCTCTCGAAGAGGTTCGTAAGAGTCCGCCTCGGCACGCCGGCATGCGCGGCTTCAGCGGCCACTGGAAAGGATTGTCCCCCCAATACTCTCACGCCCCCGTCGAAACCGGCGTACCTCTCCAGACGCTTAATCGCGTTATCACGGCCGCCACGAAAGTGCCTGAAGGCTTTACGCCCCATCCCAAGATCGCTCGCCTGCTGGAGATGCGCCGCAAGGAATGGGTGGAAAAGCAGCCGATTGATTGGACGACGGCAGAGACGCTAGCCTTTGGCTCGCTGGTACTGGAAGGCACGCCGGTGCGCCTTAGCGGCCAAGATAGCCAGCGCGGCACTTTCAGCCAAAGGCATGCCGTCCTCCACGACATGAATACCGACGCCGCCTACTATCCGCTAAAAAACCTGAGCCCTGAACAGGCGCCGATCCACGTTTACGATAGCACTCTTTCCGAGGCGGCGGTGCTGGGCTTCGAGTTCGGCTATTCGCTTGACGCGCCCAAGGAACTGGTTCTCTGGGAAGCCCAATTCGGCGACTTTTCCAACGGCGCCCAGGTCATTATCGATCAATTCATCGCTGCCAGCGAAACGAAGTGGCAACGCGACAGTGGGCTGGTAATGTTGTTGCCGCACGGCTACGAAGGGCAAGGGCCCGAGCACTCCAGCGCCCGCCTGGAACGCTTCCTGCAACTGGGTGCGGAAGATAATATTCAAGTTTGCTATCCGACTACTCCTGTCCAGTATTTTCACATGCTGCGCCGGCAAATGAAGCGTAACTTCCGTAAGCCTTTGGTGGTCATGACGCCAAAGAGCATGCTGCGGCATAAGTCGGCCGTCTCGCCTATCGACGATTTTATCAAGCGTCATTTCCGCGAGATCCTTGACGATCCTGCCGCCGATCCTGCCCGGGTTCGCCGGGTCATCCTGTGCAGCGGCAAGATCTATTACGACCTGCTCGAAAAGAGCGCTGAGTTAAAAGCGAACGATATCGCCATCGTGCGCGTCGAGCAATTCTATCCCTATCCGGCCGACGCAATTCGCCAAACGATTTCGCGTTATCGTAAGCTCAAGGAACTGGTCTGGGCGCAGGAAGAGTCTCTTAATATGGGTGCCTGGGGTTTCATGGAACCCCGGCTGCGGCTACAAGGTTTTGAAGTCGTTTACGTCGGCCGCGATGCCAGTGCCAGTCCGGCCACCGGCTCGCATTCGGTTCACAAATGCGAACAGAAGGAACTGGTCGAAGCCGCCTTTGGAGCAACCGGCCCCTACCTGGTCCGGTCCACAGCCATTGGCGTCCGCGCCAACGGACATCCGGAATTGGCGGTCAAACCAGAGACAGTGGCGAGTCAATCTCGCTAGGTTGGTTCGTTGTTCGTCGTTTGTTGTTCGTTGCAAGTCCGGTTTGCAGGTTTTGATCTCCTACTGAACACCTGCGAACAACGAACAACGAACAACGAACAACGAACAACGAACAACGAACAACGAACAAATGCGGATGAATAAATGGCCGTCGCAATCAAAATCCCGTCAGTGGGTGAATCAATCACGGAAGGAACCATCGCTCGCTGGTTGAAAAAGAACGGCGACTCCGTCAAAGCCAACGAGCCGCTTTTCGAACTGGAAACGGAAAAGGCGACCAACGAGATTCCCTCACCGGCCAGCGGCACCTTAGCTATCACCGTCCCCGAGGGCCAGACCGTGCCAATTGGCCAAGTCGTGGGGCAGATTGAGGACCGTGTCGCACCACCTGCCAGCAAGACCGATAAGCCAACCGTTTCCTCGACCGAGAAAGCTGGCCAACAGACTGCTCCAGCAGGCGCACGCGGCAATCATGAACAGGCTGCTCCGGCCGCCTCTCAAAATGAAGTGGGCTCATCCCCTTCGGCGCGCCAAGTCGCTGCCGACGCCAACATCGATATCAGCCAGGTTACGGGCAGCGGACGCGGCGGACTGATCACCAAGGAGGATGTGCTTGGCTTTCTTGAACAGAAACCGCAGACGCCCCCTTCTCCAACGGACGTCGGTTCTCCTGCAATCCCGCAAATTTCAGCAATGCCCCAAACACCGGCCTCAACATTGGCTCCTGGCCTGCGCGAAACGCGCCAGCGCATGAGCCCGATCCGCCAGCGAATTGCCGAACGCCTTGTCGCAGTCCAGCAGACCGCGGCCATCCTAACCACGTTTAATGAGGCTGACCTTTCTGAGGTGATGGCCCTGCGCGCCAGGTACAAGGAAACCTTCCAGAAAAAGCACGATGTCGGTCTGGGCTTCATGTCATTTTTCGTCAAAGCCTGTGTGGAGGCCTTGAAATCCTTCCCAAACGTCAATGCGCGGATTGATGGCAGCGACATCGTTCTTGCTCACTATTTCCACATCGGCGTGGCAGTCAGCACGGAAAAGGGCTTGATGGTGCCCGTCATACGTGATGCCGATCGTCTGACCTTCGCCCAGATCGAAAAAGCTATCGCCGATCTCGCCAACAAGGCCCGCACCGGCAAGGTCACCGTCACCGACCTCCAAGGCGGCACCTTCACGATCACTAACGGGGGCATCTTCGGCTCCCTCCTGTCCACGCCGCTCTTGAATCCGCCTCAAAGCGCCATCCTCGGCATGCATTCGATCCAGAAACGACCGGTGGCCGTTGACGATCAAATCGTCATCCGGCCGATGATGTACCTGGCTCTGTCGTACGACCATCGTCTAATCGACGGCCGCGAGGCGGTAAGCTTCCTGGTGCGGGTCAAGGAATGCATCGAAAATCCGGAGCGGCTACTACTCGAAGTGTGAATGGAAAGTAGTCAATAGACAGGGGTCAGTAGGAATGTCCACCAGCCGGTCTTCCTACAGACTACTGTCCACTGACTAGTGTCTACTTTTTTTGGAGTTTCCTAATGGCGGAGCACTTTGACCTCGTTGTCATCGGGGCTGGGCCAGGTGGATATGTGGCTGCCATTCGGGCGGCGCAACTCGGGCTGAAGGTCGCCTGCGTTGAGAAGCGGGCCACGCTGGGTGGGACTTGTCTCAACATTGGCTGCATTCCGAGCAAGGCGCTTTTGGATTCCAGCGAATTGTACAGTTTGGCAAAGACTCGCTTTGGTAATCATGGCATTCAAGTCGGCGATCTCAAGTTTGACCTCAGCGCTATGATGGCCCGCAAGGATAAGGTCGTCAAGAATTTGACCGAAGGCGTGGCGTTTCTTTTCAAGAAGAATCGCATTCACCCCGTTCGCGGGACGGCGCGCGTGGCCGGACCGACCAAAGTCGTCGTCAAGGACATCAAGGACGAGAACACCGAACTGGAAACGAACTCCATTCTCCTCGCCACCGGCAGCGAGCCCACCTCGATTCCGACTTTGCCATTCAATGGGACAACGATCGTCAGTTCCACGGAAGCGCTCGCCTTCGATAAGGCGCCAGGACAATTCCTCGTCGTCGGCGGCGGCTACATCGGCTTGGAATTGGGGTCGGTGTGGGCTCGGTTAGGCGCCAAGGTCACGGTCATTGAGTTTTTGCCGCGCATCCTTCCGTTGACCGACACCGAGATCGCCGGTCTTCTGCAAAAATCCCTGGCAAAGCAAGGGCTTACCTTCCAGCTCAACACGAAAGTCATAGGAGCCGTTACTCAGGGCAACCAAGTCAGTGTAAAGGGAGATAGCCAGGGCAAGACCGTGCAATTCCAAGGCGACAAAGTCTTGGTAGCGGTCGGACGCCGACCATACACAGCGGGCTTGGGCCTCCTGGAAGCAGGTGTCAAGATGGACGAAAAAAGCGGGCGCGTCCTGGTTGACGAAGGCTTTCAGACCAATGTGCCTGGCATCTATGCGATCGGTGATCTCATTGCCGGGCCGATGTTGGCGCACAAGGCCGAGGACGAAGGCATTGCGGTCGCCGAGCGGTTGGCTGGGAAGAAAACAGAGGTCAACTACAATACGGTCCCCAGCGTCATCTATACGTGGCCCGAAGTGGCTGCCGTCGGCCTGACTGAGGAACAGGTCAAAGAGACCGGCAAGCCTTATAACGTCGGCCGTTTCAATTTCGCCGCCAATGGACGGGCCAAATGCATGGACGAGACGGAGGGGCTTGTCAAGGTGCTCGCTGACGCCGGCACCGACCGCCTCCTGGGGGTCCACATCTTCGGGCCGCGCGCCTCGGACCTGATCAGTGAGGCCGTGACCGTGATGGAGTTTGGCGGTAGTGCCGAGGATATCGCGCGCACCTGCCATGCTCATCCAACCTTGTCCGAGGCTTTGCGCGAGGCCGCGCTGGCGGTGGCCAAGCGGGCCATCCATGCCTGACGCCTTTCTCGTGCCCATACAAACGGCGCCGCAGGAGTCTTTTCTCTTGTCGAGCGCGTCAAGCCGACCGTTCGGGTCATTTCGCGATTCCCAATTCGATTCGATTCCCACACAATTGGATTAAAGGATTTCACCCGGGTTGCTTTGAAACTACTGCCTTCATGACTAAGGCAAGCGGTTTCGCCTTTTGGCGGGACTTTCTCCCATGTCGGGCCACGACTCAAAACGGTCAGGCATCGCCTTGGCTTTTCGTGGGCCTTGGCCGATGCGCGGCCTTGGGCTTTGGGCCATCATAACTTTGACAATGGCCGGTGCTTCGATCACGGCGCCGGCGCTGGCTGCACCCCCGGGTACGTCCGACCCGACTTTGGTGCCCAGTCTCCATGAGACGCGGCTGGCGGTCCAGGCACGGAATGCCCTGGTGGCTGACCCGGCGCTAGCGCCGCTTGTTGATTCATCGCAAATCGGAGTCAGAGTTAGGCAAAATGTGGCTACTCTGTTTGGGAGCGTACCCTCGCAAGAAATCGCGGACAAAGCGATTGAGTGCCTGCGCGGAATGCAGAAGCTGCTGGTCCTAGCGGATATCCGCAGTGAACTTGAAATCGTTGTGCCGACGCTGGATCCTCGCACTTTCAAAGACAAGGTTGACAAAGAGAAAAAGTCGCTCGCTTCGCCGGCGAAGCCTACTGGGGAGTTGGCCAGTCTCAATGGCGATACCAAGCCCTTGGCAAAAAAGAAAACGACCACGGTTTCGCCCCACGTCGATCTTAAAGGCCCGCAGGGGCTGAGGATCGACGATGATCCGCATCCTGAAATCGACCCACCCAAGGAAACGGTCAAGTTGCTGCCGCCGGTGCAGCCGGCTAGGGAAGCAGTTCAGGAGGGTCCGGCGAGCATCCTACCGCCCAAGCCGTTGCCGCCGCAGCGTTCTCTTTACTCGCAAATTGAAGAAATGCGTAAGAAGGATGATCGGTATGCCGGCATCCGAGTCCGTGTCGAGGCGGGTAAAGTCTACTTGGCCCCGAGCAACGCTGAGAACCTCTTCGACTTCGCGGAAGTCATCTCTCGTTTGGCCGGCGTGACCCGCGTTGTCGTAGAGCGCTAATCGTTTAGCGGCGAGCCTCCGGCGAGCGCGTCGCAACGCGCTCGCCGGAGGCTCGCCGCTAAACGATCAATGATCCCTGATTTCAATTTGCATTTCTTTCTATAATGCCACCATGCTCCCGAACAAAAAAGTAAGAAACTCCCTAACTATTTGATGCACTTTGACATGTGGCATCCACCTTAGTGGAAATGTGTGCTGTCATTTGGGCGCTGTTACGAAATCTGTTACGTTTCTCGCCCAGAACCGCTTCCTCTACGGCATCGTCCACGTTGGCATAATATTCCATCGTTATTGTGATGTTGCTATGCCGCATGAGCTTCTGCAGGACCTGGGCTGGTACCTTTCCCGCGTATCGGCACCCGAAGCCACGTCGCAATGTGCGCATCGTCATTTTCACGCCGGCCGCCCTGGCGAGCCTAACAACGCGGCCACCGACACCCTGTTGCGTGATGGGCCGCCCGTCCTCACTAGTAAAGAAAAATACCTTTCTGCCCTGCTGGGGCAGATTTTCCAGCTCTGTTCTCAGCACTGGATCAAGCGGGACCCATTGATCCTCATCCGCCTTCACGACCCCGGCCGGAAAAATGATACGGTCTCGGTCGAAATTCACCCAGGGAGCCTTATCGGTCTCCTTTCGCTCCAGCGTTAAGGCCTCGGCCATGCGCAACCCAGGCAACCAGCCGCACTGGAGCAAAACCCGCATCTGCTGATCCCCGGCCTTACCCAATAGACGTTCGAAGGATTCCGTCGCCACGGGCTGGGGTTTCTTCCGGGAAACTTTGATTTTCGGAAAATCTGGGCACCGGGACACTATCTTCTGATTTGCCGCCCAGTTCAAGACGGCATGCAGGCAAAGGAGCCGAGCCTTAATTGAGCTGGCTGCCATGCCCCTATCCGGAAATCGCGACTTCTTTCGCATGTAGGAAACGAAGCCGGAGACGGTCCGCTCACTAATAGAACCTATCGATCGCGGATTGCATGCCTCTTCGAATTGATCGAGCATCGTGGCATAGTTGTTCCTGGTATTCAGCCGGCAGCCGGCAAGCTGTTGCTCTTCAAAGAGGTTGCGGAAGTCCTCCCATGTCATCCTGGCCCCTTTAAGGTACCGGCCGTTGTTTAGGTCCGATTCTTGATCTGTGCGGACGGCTTCAGCTTTCTTGGGGTCGGCCGTCCTTGCGGACTTGCTTCGTCGGCGATTGGTAACTGGGTCGATCCACTGCAGCACCAGGTTCTTACGGTCTTGAAACAGTTGAACCCAAACGTGAATGCGTTTTTCTGGCATGGGTGTCCTTTCTCAATGCTGGCCGGCCCGGAGCTGGCATTTCCCATCAGATCGACTAGATCACGAACGTCAAATTGCATTACTTCTCATTTCCTCGTGGCCAGAACCCTTCTTTTTCCAAAGCCGTTTCTAGGAGCAGCACAACAGCCATGGTCCGCGAGCGCCGCACGCTCTTCGCGTACAGGTCCACCGCGGCAATTAGATTTGCGTCCCGGATGCGGAGCGGAAACTGGAATTGGAAAGATTTCTTTGGATTCGTCGGTGCCTTCTTCTTGGTCATGCAACCAGGCTACCACACTTGATATCAAAATGAAATCTATTTGTTCTTGCATTCGCGCCAAAGGAGCATGCTAGGGAAGCGGGCAGGCGCTTGCATGAAAAATGTTCCAGGGGGAACTGAAAGGCAATCGTCACAGCTGTCTGAGCTGCGGCTGATTTGTTGATGAGCACTGGCTTAGAAGACCCATTCGATGGTTGTCCACGGAAGGCTATGGACTTGTTTGGAAGCCTAAATTGCTGGTATACCGCGCTTTGTTAGCCTTCCGTGATTCCACTGAGTACTACCGACATACAGGCTATTGGTTGCAGTTAGGTTGTGGTGAAACCGTTGCAAAGGACATTTCTCAATGCACCGGCAAACGCCTATCGTCCCGCTAGGGGCTCTTTCCATCGTGTGGCTGGGCGGGGTGCTTCGTGGTCCGGAGGGGGCCGCGGTCCGCCTGGGGATGAAGCGCTCTACGCTGTATAAGAAGATGAAGAAGCTCGGCATCTCCCGCCGCGAGTAGCGCCCAAAGCCTGATGCTCACCGGGAAGTTTCGGCACGACGGAGCAGGTCTGCGACCTCTTGCCACAGCGCCTGGCATTCCTGCCGTTCGGATGGAGGCAGTCTCTCGAGGAGTACCACGTCGCGCAGCCCGGCCAGGTCGGGGGCCGCGGGCCAGTGCGCCAGCGCCTTCTGCACCTCGGCGCGATCCGCCGGCGGGGCGGCTTCCAGCCGCTTCGCCCAGGCAGCGAGATCCAGCCGCAGCCACGCGCGGGCCTGCTCGCGCCAGCAGGCCCGCTCCGGCTCGCTGAGCCCGGCCCCATCCGCCCCGCCGCCCGTGCCGGCGACGGCCGCAGCGCGGGCGGCGTTGAATCGGTGTCCCGCCAGCAAGTCCTCAGCCAGGTTCGGATCGGCGGCGAAAGCCGCCGCGTAAAGGCCGGCTGTGGCCGCGCGCCGATCCTGGAACTGGCAGACTCCCAGCAGGGCGAGCCGCTCGTCGTTGTCCCACGGCTGATAGTTCCCTTCGAGGAACGCCGGCAGGCTCGGGAGGATCAGCGCCTCGGCCTGGCGGCGGAGGATGTGTGCGATCCAGGCGTGAGGCTCCACGGCCTGCGCCGCGCCCCAGTCGTACGAGGCGATGGCCGCCGCCAGCGCTTTGCGCGCCTGGCCCTTCTCTTCCTTGCGGTACAGCGCCATTGCCGTGACCAGGCGGGGGCAGGGCCCCATCACTTGGGCGGCCTCCCCCCTCATCACGGCGATGGCGTCGTTGGGCCGGCCCTGGCAGTAATCCGCCAGGCCCCTGGCGAACAGGTAATAGGGGTAGGCCCGCTCGCGCCCCTTCCGCCCGGCCGCGACCGCGCGGTCCGTCAGGGCGGCGGCGTCCTCCAGGTCCTCCTTCGTACCCGGCAGGAGCAGGCAGGCGCGTCCCGTCCGCTCGGCGACGGCCGGGTCCTTGCTGAGGCCGAAGCGGGCGAGCAGGTCGCGGCGGGCGCGGCGGTACTCGCGCTCCTGACCCAGGAACAGGCACAGCTCGGCGTAGCCGAACCAGGCGTCATGCTGCGGCGGGCCGGATTCGAGGGTCTGGCGCCAGGCAGCCCGCGCCTCCTCCAGCCGGCCCTGGCGGATCAGGGCGGTGCGCAAGTCGGCCTGGAGCAACCCGTTCCCCGGCTCCAGGGCAGCGCCTTGCCGAAGGTAGCCGGCCGCTTCCTTCGGCCGGCCCATCGCCAGCAGCAAGCTCCCCATGTCGTGCAGGGCCATCACCGATTTGGGGTCGACGGCAAGAGCCGCCCGGAAATGCTCGGCGGCCTCGTCCCGCCGGCCCATCCCCCGCATTAACCGGCCCATGTCGGCGTGGGCCATCACCGATTTGGGGTCGATGGCAAGGGCCGCCCGGAAATGCTCGGCGGCCTCGTCCCGCCGGCCCGCTCGCGCCAGGCACCGGCCCAAGTTTAAGTGCCAAAACTGGTTGCCGGGGTCGCGCCGGACGATTTCCTCGGCACGGGCAAGGGCTTCGTCCCCTTGCCCCCTTTGGTTCAGGCGCACCGCCTCCCGGGAATGCGTAACGGCCTCGTCCCTCCGACCCGTGGCGTTCAGGGCCTCGGCGAGGTCGCCGTGGCCCTCTGCCGAAAGCGGGTCGATCTGAAGTGCGCGCTCCAGGTAGAAGATGGCCTCGTCCGTCCGGCCCGCGCTCGCCAGGGCAAAACCGAGTTGGTGGTTGGCGGCGAACGTGTCGGGCCGCAACGCCAGCGCCATGCTGAGGAAGCGGATCGCGACGGCCGGCTCCCCATGCCGCCCCAGGGCGCTGCCGAGCCAGTAATTGGCCCAGAAGTCGCTTGGGTGTTCCCGCTGCACCCGCACGAGGAAAGGCCGAGGGTCACCGCCGGCGAGGTCCAGCCGGTGCCCGAGGGCCAGGAGCAGCGCCAGCGACTGCCCCTCGACCGGCGCGGCGGCCGTCAATTCGGTCAGCTTCGCCCGGTCCTCCCAGACAGCCGGGTCGCGCGCCCGGTTGCGCCAGGGGTCGGGGTCCGCCAGGAGGGCCACCTGCAGCAGCCAGGCCCGGCGGCGCCGGTCGCGCGTGCAGGTCACCCAGTCGTCTAGCCCACCCACTAGGGCCTTGCGGGCCGGCGAGGCGCTGACCCGGGCGGCGACGACTTCCGCCTCCTCGTGCTCCGTACCCAGCCCCGCCGCGTGGAACGCCCCCGCGTAGTCGCGGTCCGCTTGCGCCTGGTCAAACTCAAATTCCATGAGCGGGCGCGCGAGGCGCAGGTGGATCGCGTCCAGCTGCCGGAGCAACGTCAACGCGGCTTCGACGCGCCCGGCCCGCTCTTGCAACTCGGGCGGTCCGCTTGCTCCCAATCGACCCTTGGCGCGTTCCAGCGCGGCCCGGGTCCGGGCCAGGTCCGATTGCAAGAGTTCGTCGGCCTCGCGCAGGTCGTCCGCCGCCGCCTGCGCGGCCGCCTGCCGTTGCCCGCTCAGCCACAGCCCGCCGCCGACCAGGGCCAGCACCAAGAGGGCCGTCACCACCAGGGCCCCAGAGAGCGCCGCCGCGGCCGGCCGGCGCCGCGCCCAGCGAATGAGACGCTCCAGCCGCCCGGTCCGGCGCGCCGCGATGGGCTCCCCCCCAAGGAACCGGCGGAGATCCTCCGCCAGTGCGGCGGCGCTGGCGTAGCGCTTGGGCGGCTCCTTGTGCAAACATTTCAGGCAGATCGTTTGCAGGTCGCGAGGCACCTGGGGATTCAGCCGTGCGGGCGGAACCGGATCGTCGGCCACCACCTGCTGCAACGTCGCTGTCGCGCTCTCGGCGCGGAACGGCGGCCGGCCCGTGAGCAGTTCGTACAGGACCGCCCCCAGGGCGTACACGTCCGTGGCCGGCCCGATCGCCTGCCTTTTGCCGCGCGCTTGCTCGGGGGCCATGTAGCTCGGCGTTCCCACTGGAACGCCGCTGAGCGTCAGTCCTTCGTCGCCTTCCAGCCGCCGGGCCAGACCGAAGTCGGTCACCTTGGGCGTGCCAGCCTCGCTGAGCAGGATGTTGGCCGGCTTGAGGTCGCGGTGCACGATGCCACTCTGGTGCGCCGCGTGGACTGCGTCGGCCAGCGTCGCCACTAGTGAAGCCGCCTGAGGAGCCGGTTGAGGAACTCCGTGGATTCGATCCGCGAGGTTGCCGCCCTCCACCAGCTCCATGGTGAAATAGGGCCGGCCCGCCACGTCGCCCACGTCATAGACCTGCACGATATTGGGGTGGCCCAAGCCGGCGAGTGACTGCGACTCGCGCAGGAATCGCTCCCGCTCTTTCGCCCCGGCGGAGGGGCCCCTCGGCAGCATCTTGAGGGCGACTGCGCGGCCCAGGCGCAGGTGCCAGGCCCGGTAGACGACGCCCATGCCGCCGTGGCCGAGCAAGGCCTCCACCCGGTAGCCCGGAACCTGTGGCAGGTCGGCGGGGTGGGGTACAGGCTGGGTCGCGTCGGCACGCCGGGTTGTCTCCGGGTCCGGAAACAACGCTGCGACGGACCCGTCAACCAGCCGGAAAGCCATCCACCGCTTTAGGACCTCGGGAAGCAACTCCGGGCAGTCGCGGCACACTTCTTCCGGGGTCCGACCAGAGTCGAGCATCTCCTCGAGCAGTGCAAACACGTCAGGGTTGCCGGCCATCGGCGGGTCTCCTCAGGACGCTGGGGTGTCGCCGGACGGCTCGGGGGTGGCGCCGGTGGCGGCCGGACGAAGGTCGGTCAGCTGCTCCGCCAGCAGCAGGCGGGCGCGATTCAGACGCCGCTGCACCGTCTTCGCCGAAACGCCGACGACGCCGGCGGACTCGGCATAAGTCAGCCCCTGGATGCGGACCAGGTCAAATACCTCTCGCTCAGCCTCCGGCAAGCCCTCGATCGCTTGCAACATGCGGCGGGCGTCCTGGCTGAGGATGGAGTCGCTGCTGCGGGGCGGGGCCGCCACGCCGGATTCCGCCAGGGGCCCGGCGCGGGGCTGTTCATCTAAGAGGCGGGCCAGGTCATTCAGCTGCCAACGCATGTGCTGATTGGCCAGGGCAAAGAACTGGCGCACGGTCTGGGGGCGGACCTTCTGCAACGCCGTGAGCAGCCCGGCCACCACGCGGTTGAGCAGCTCGTCGGTCTCCAGGTTCAACGGCGGCTGCATCAGCCGCGGGTAACTCCGCTGGAGGAGCGTGGCGCACAACAGGCGCAGGCGGCCGACCGCCCGTTCCAGCAGGTCCCGGATGAGCGGTTCTAGGTCCGTGCCTCTTTGCAGTGCGTCCAGGCAGTGCTGGATGACGGCGGTCGTCGGTTCTTCGTTCATGGCGAGTCAAGCCCGTGAAGCAAAGGGTTACCGCCAGTATAGCCGAATTGGTGTCCACCCGCCCCTCTCAGGAATACGGAGGCAGAGAGGACCGATTCCCCGTGTGAGGGCGGCAAGTGACCGAAGAGGAGTGTTCTGATGGCTAAGAGTCCTCGCCGAGAGGAAAGGAGGCATTCAATGTGCTGCAAATTCGTGTTTCGTGTGCTGGTTGTCGCGGTACTGTGCCTGACGGCTACACGACCGTCGCACGCGCAACCCCGGCCGGGGGGCGTCGGCTTTCGTGGGGGTATCGGCTTTCATGGGGGCGTCGGCTTTCGTGGGGCCGTCGGCTGGGGTGGAGGCGCTTACTGGCGTGGCGGGTACGCCGGGTGGCGGGGCGGCCGCTACGGGTATGGGGCAGTGCCGTATCACGCCTCAGTCAACCTCTATTATCCCTATAGCTACACCTATTATCCTTATTACGACTACTACGATCAATTTGGCGTGACTCAGTCGAGTCTCTACGCGATTGCCACTTCCGAACACAGCCTGCAGCCCGAGCCGCCGCACCCGACGGGTGCGACCAAGGCGCCGCCCGATGCGGGGCTAATCCAACTGCGGGTTCCGGATCAGTTCGCCCAGGTTTTCTTCAACGGGCAAGAGGTCTCCAGCATCGGTACGACCCGTGCCTACGTCACGCCGGAATTGCAGGCGGGCCGTCATCAGTACACGGTGAAGGCCACCTGGGGGCAAACAACCCGAGAAAAGACGATTGAGGTGGCCCGGGGCCGGGTCAGCGAAGTCGACTTGACCGTGGACCCGGAGGGCAAGGCCAGATAACGCGTGAGGAAAGGGTGTCCTGCTACCACGCTTGTCCATTCAGCAGGCGAGTGTAACTGATTGAAAACGTTTGAGCCCAGTCGATTGAAGCAAACCGGAACACTTCCATGAGTAACGTAACCTCAGGCAAAGCTGTGTGCGGTGCCATCGCCGTGAAACTGTCCGAATCGCGAAAGCCAAGCGGAGACGATAATCCTAGCAAAGGGCAGTCTGATGAATGGCAGATTCCTCGAAGCACTGCCGCGTACCCTGGACGACGAAACCGTCCTGCAATCCACAGCAGACCCCGGCAAGCGGAAAGTCGTTGCGGGCAGCGCGCCACGCCTCACAACAGAAACGCAGGCGCTTCTGCGCTCGCGGCTGCGTGCTGCCGCGTTGATTCTGCTGATCGGCTTCGGCGTCTTCCTGATCCGACCCGTCATCGGTGCGCTTGCAGGCGAACCGTTCTCAGCCGTGATCTTTGGCTTTCACGTCTTAGTGGTGCTGGTCCTGGGCTTCGGCGCGTCGCCGCTGTGCCGGCGCCAGACTGTATCCACCTCGAAACTTCGGATCGCCGAACTGATCATCTTCGGCTTGCCCGCCGCCTTTTTTCTGATGGTGCAGCACCGCTTCGCCTTGCAGGATGCCGGCCGCGGCATCATGCCTCCGCTCCTGCCCTTATGGCTGGTGCTCATTTTCACGTACGGGATGTTCATTCCGAATACGTGGCGGCGTGCCACGCTGGTGACCGGCGCGATGGCGCTCGCTCCAATTCTCCTCCTCGCCGACATGGCATTCGTTTATACGCAGGTTGCCGACGCGCTGACGGTTATCGGTTGCGTGCAGCACGTGCTGGTACTGTTCGTCGCGGTCGTCGCCGCCGCATTCGGCACGCACCTGATCAACACGCTGCGCCACGAGGTTTTCGAAGCCAGGCAGATCGGCCAGTACCGCCTCGTCAAGCCGCTCGGCGCCGGCGGCATGGGCCATGTCTTCCTCGCGGAGCACCGAATGCTCAAACGTCCATGCGCCATTAAACTGATTCACCCCAATGAAGCCATTGATCCGCGCGTTCTGGCTCGCTTCGAGCGTGAAGTCCGCATGACCGCCCGGCTGTCGCACTGGAACACCGTCGAAATCTACGACTACGGCCGCACCGACGACGGCACCTTATTCTACGTGATGGAGTATCTCCCGGGTCTAAGCCTGGAACATTTGCTCGAGCGCCATGGGCCACTGCCGGCTGAACGTGTCGTTCACTTCTTGCGGCAGATCTGTCAGGGACTACGCGAGGCGCATGCCATCGGCCTGATCCACCGCGACATCAAACCCGGCAACGTGTTTGCCGCTCAGCGCGGCGGGCTTTACGACGTGGTCAAGCTCCTCGATTTCGGTCTGGTCAAGCTGGTGACCGAAGCGCCCTCGGCCCGGCTGACTCAGGACGGCGGCATTTCCGGCACGCCCTTGTTCATGTCTCCCGAGCAGGCCCGCGGCCTTGCCAATCTCGACGCCCGCAGCGACATCTACTCCGTGGGCGCGCTTGCCTACACCCTTCTCGCCGGCCGCCCGCCCTTTGACCGCACGAATTCGATGGAAGTCATGATCGCCCAGGTCCGAGACGAGGTGATGCCGCCGTCCAAGCATCAGTCGGACGTGCCGGCCGATCTCGAGCGCGTGATTCTTCGCTGTCTAGCCAAGCTCCCCGAGGACCGTTTCCAGGACATTAATGGCCTCGAGCAAGCGCTGGCGCAGTGCACGGCGGCCAACCAGTGGACGCAGGCGCACGCCGCCCGCTGGTGGCGTGAGAATGAAAGACCCGCCACGACAGCGCGCGAGTTAAGCGTGGCAGCCACGTCTTGAACAAAGCCGAGCAACTCTTCGTTCATGGCGAGGCCGGCTCGTGAAGCAAAGGTTTGCCGCCAGTATAGCCGAATGGGTGTCCATACGCCCCTCTCAATAATACGGGGACGGGATGACGGATTCGCCGCGAGAGCGGGAAGGCAGTGCTGCCTTTAACTGAGCGATCCTTAGCCGGTAGCAGAGGTGGTAACAGGAAACCATGGATTCAACTTTCATCACGGCAGTCGCGGCAGCTTGCGGGTCCCTGGTGGGCGCCGCGGCGACCAGCGTCACCACCTGGATCACGCAGCGCACCCAGACGGTCCACGCCGAGCGGGAGGAGAAGCTGCGCAACCGCGAGGCGCTGTACGGCGAATTCATTACCGAGGCGTCGCGCTTGACCGTGGAGGCACTCGGCCACTCGCTCGAACGACCTGATACGTTCGTCAAGCTCTACGGGATCACCGACCGTAGTCGGCTCATGGCCACGGGCCCGGTGCTGGACGCGGCTGAAGCCTGTATCCGCCAAATCATCGACCTTTATGCGAAGCCAAACATGACGGTCGAACAAATCCGCCTGGCATTCGAACGGGATCGACTCGACCCGGTCAGAGATTTCAGCGTCGCCTGCCGGAAGGAATTTCTCCAGATTGCCGGCGGCGCTTATGGGGCATGACAGTTTGCTGAGAAAGGAAATGTTTATGGGCACCATGCAGAAAGTCGCCGTTCCAGCGACACCGAGCACCGACGGCTGGGCGAGGCTCCGTCACGCGCTTTCGGCGGAACAAGCCCGTCTGGGGATGAAGCTATCAGCGGCCCTCGTCCTGTCGTGCTTCGCCGCGATCATCCTGTGGGGCCGGTTCGGAACCCTGAAAGCACTTTTCGGCAAACCTCTTTTTTAGTGTCCACCCGCCCCTCTCAGGAATACAGGGCCGGGATGACCATCCGGCCCGCGAAGGAGGATGTGACCATGTATGCGCTTTCTGTCTATCCCATCGCGATGAACCTGTGGCGCTGGGAGATCCGTTGCGCCGGGACGCTGCTCCGCTGCGGCACGGCCCCGACCAGGGTCGCCGCCGAAACGGCCGCTAACAAAACAGCCAACACCTGAGCCATGCTGTGAAACCCGGTCCACGGCGTGTTCCGGGTAACCGTCCAGAGCGGAGTTCCTTCCGCCCGGAAGACGAAGGCCATGCCCGGAGGGCATGGAGAACCCATCATTCCGCCGGGGAGTTTGAATTTTCCGGCGGCCTCTGGTTGGGGCGAGGGATGTCGCCAGCCGGATGGCAACAGAGGAGATAAGCCTCATGTCTCGACAACTCTTCGCAAGGATCGTTATGCCGGCGGGGGTAATGGCGGCGCTCTTGATGGCCGGACAGGCCGGGGCGCAGCCGGGACCCCCCAGGCCCCCGGGACCCCCGCCCGGGCCTCCGGCCTTTCGCCCGCCAGGGCCTCCCCCTATGCGCGCCAGGGCCTCCCCCTATGCGCGCGCCAGGGCCTCCTGCTATGCGCCCGCCAGGGCCTCCGCCTATGCGCGCGCCAGCCCCTCCGGCACCACGCCCGGCAGGGCCACCCCCGATGGCCCGCCCGGGCGGACCCAAGCCTCCCGGCGGCTGGGCCCCGCCCATGGTCAACCACGATTTGGCCCGTCCGGGCGCGAACATCCCCGGCCCGAGCACCGCGATCAACAGCGGCAACATCATCGCCCCCCGGACGGACATCGCCACCGGCGATGTCAGCCGCGGCGTGAACGGCTTCGCGGGCGGCTGGAGCGGACTGTCCTCCGCAGCGTCCTCGGCGGCGAAGGACCTCAAAGGGTTGTATGACCGCGAGTACGCGCGGGATCTTCTCAACCGGTGGCCCTGGTGGTCCGGGGCAGGTGGGGGCTCGGGGGACTCCGGAGGCTATGGGTCGTCGGATGGCGGCTACAGCAACCCCTACTCCACTTCGGATAGCGGCTACAGCAACCCCTACTCCACGGAGACGGGGGAGAGCAGCGATTCGAGTGCCAACGCGGAGTCGCAGGAGCGGAACGACTCGGAGTCAAGCTCAGAGCCCAGTAAAGAGGATGCGGCAAACTCCGATAAAGAGACGACGGCGGCCAAGCAGTGCATGGAGAAGGCGGTGCTGGCCTTCAAGAAGGGTGACTACGCCGAGGCCCTAAGCCAGTGCGAGCAGGCCATCCGCCTGGCGCCCGGTAACGCCAACGTGCGCGAGTTCCGCGCCCTGTGCCATTTCGCCCAGGGCAAGTACAAGGACGCGGCCGCTGCCCTCTACGCGGTCCTCGCCGACGGACCTGGCTGGGACTGGAAGACTCTTGGCTCGTTCTACACCAACGCTAAGACCTACACCAAGCAGCTGCGGGCGCTGGAGGCGTACGTGAAGGAGCACCCGAAGGACGCGGCAGGGCGTTTCGTACTGGCGTACCACTACCTCGTTCTCGACGAGCGCGACGCTGCACTCAACCAGCTGCGGGAAGTTGTCAAACTCCAACCCAAGGACAATTTGTCAGCTAGCATTTTGAAGGCGCTGGAGAAGGCGAGGGAGGGCAAGGATCAGAAGCCTGCCGAAAAGCCGGCGCCAGGGCGCTAGCAGATTAGTTCGAGCAGCCGTGGTGGGGTTGTAGCGGAAGTCGTGAGACTTCGGCAGGTGGCCTGAAGTCTCACGCTTCAACTACCCACGCCGTTCGCAAGGCCTATGATCGCTCGAAATGACGGGTTAATTCGGACAATGGTGACGGCATCCAATAGACGCTTCAGCATCGAACAAACGCATTCTCTCACCACGCACCCATTTTCCTACCACCCCTTACCACAGGAGGTCCGACCATGTTTTCTCTGAGCAAACGCCACTGTTCCATTGACGGCTTTGTTGACTTGGGGCGTGGTCCCGCGCGAAGCCCCCGCGCACGTTTTCCCTGGAGGACTGCCATTCATTGGAAAAGCATCATGGTGTTCACCCTACTGGTCCTCGTGGTCCTAGTCGGCGGTTTCGCGACCGCGACGGATAGAACGGCCAAGGGCCCCAAACGCCAGGCCGATCGACAAGCCATCGACAAGTTAACCAAGGACATGATTCAGGGTTTTGCTAAACGGGACGCGGGGGCGATAGCCGACCTTTGGACAGAGGAAGGGGAGTTCGTTCGCAACGACGGCGAGCCGACCCGCGGCCGGGCCGAGATCCAGAAAGGGTACGCGGAGTTTTTCAAGACGCTCAAGGGCAAGCCAAAGCTGGAGATCCAATCGGAGGTCCTCCGCTTTCCGTCCGCGGACATAGCCGTCACCGAAGTCATGCTGCGGCTGAGAGACGAGGAAGGCGAAATCGTTGCGGCCGGCCGGCAAGACACCGTACTAATCCGAGAAGGCGGCCAGTGGAAGGTGGCCCTTGTGCGCGCCTGGGATCGCGACACCGGCCTGGACCCGAGCCTCCAAGAACTCGAGTGGCTTATCGGGACCTGGCATGCAGTCGCCAAGGGTCGGGATGTGACATCCACCTACGAGTGGGACGAGAACAAGGCGTTCATTCGCGGAAAGTTCACGGTCAAAGAAGGCGACAAGGTCATCGAGTCTGGGACGCACATGATCGGCAAGGACAATGCCAAGGGCGTGATTCGCTCATGGATCTTCCAGTCCGAGGGGGCGTTCGGCCGCGCCGTCTGGACCCGAGAAGGAAAGAAATGGACCATCGATGTGCATGGCGTCAGGGCCGATGGCAGGGAACTGACGGCGACGGTCATCTATGGCCAAGTCGACCCCAACACCTTCACCTGGCAGGCCGTAAATCAGGCCCTCGACGATGTGCCGGTAGAGGATATCGGACCGATCAAGGTCACGAAACACAAGTCGGTGAAAGAGGCGATCCCAGCGCGATAGGCAGGCGCTTCACTGGAGCTTTACGCATCGAGAGACATAACCATAAGAATCCGAAAACCAATGGCGGACGCCTGAGAAGAGCCGAATTGGTGTCCACCCGCCCCTCTCAGCTAAAAGAGCAACGAAGAAACGCATTCTGATCCATGCGAACAGGCAGCAGTTGCCTGTTCGTTAACTACCTCGAAAGGAGACTTCCATGTCAGCAGTGCTACAACGCAGAAGCGCGATCCTCGCCGTGATCGCCGCCAGCCTAGTTTTCGCCACGGCCGGGCTGGCTCAGATGCCGCAATCTCCCTGGAAGAAGGGGGCACCCTTCCCGGAACCGGATGAAGAACTCTACGGCGTCGCCGTCAATGGCAAGCTGTACGTGATCGGCGGCTGGGGCGAAGGCAAGGCCCGAGGGGCCAACTACGAGTACGACCCCGCTACCGACAAGTGGACGAAGAAAAGGTCGATGCCGCGGCCGGCCCACCACGCGGCCCTCGCCGCGTACAACGGCAAGATTTACGTGTGCGGCGGCTTCATCCCCCCGGAGGGGACCCAGATCCCAACCGGCGGCGCATGGCAACCCATTGACGACGTGTGGGAGTACGACCCGGCGGCCGACTCCTGGAAGACCCTTGCGCCGCTGCCCGGCAATCGCGGGTCCGCGGTGGCCGTCGAAGCCGGCGGCAAGATCTTCGTGATCGGCGGCGCCACGACGGTTGAAGGGTCCAAGGATCCGTTCTTCACGTTCTTCGGACCTTGTCGGGTTCTCAACACCAACGACGTGTACGACCCCGTCACGAACAAGTGGGAGAACCGCAAGTCGATGGCGGTGCCGCGCAATCACGCGTTCGCCGGCGCTGTCAATGGCAAGATCTACGTCATCGGCGGTCGCACCGGCCACGGGTTCATCCTGTCCGCCACCAACACGGATGTTGTCGAGGAGTATAATCCCGTGTCCGACATGTGGAGCGCTCCCAAAGAGCGGATGCCAACGCCCCGAAGCGGCGGCGCCTGGGGCACGGACGGCCGCAGGATCTATTGTGCCGGCGGCGAGGTGACCACCAATCAGCTCGTCGGCGTGTTTCGAGGCATCGAGGCGTACGAGCCGACGACCAATTCTTGGACCACTTTACCGCCCATGCCGATGCCCCGTCACGGCCTCGCAGGCGCGGTGATCGGCAATCGCTTTCACCTGGTGAGCGGAATGATCCAGTCTGCCGGGGCGATGACGATGTTCGACCCCAAACTCGAAGTCCACACCGCATTCCACGACGTGTTGGATCTGCAGTTCAATCCGAATCCACCGAAGGCTGCGACGAGCGAGGAGGGGGCACCTTCCGCGGGCCAGAAGAAGCTCTCCACGCGCTCGACGAGCGAGGAGGGGACGCCTTCCGCGGGCCAGAAGAAGCTCTCCACGCGCTCGACGAGCGAGGAGGGGGCGCCTTCCGCGGGCCCGAAGAAGCTCTACACGCGCTACAACATCAACAGCCCCGAAGGCCAGGTGATGCTCGCGAAATTCGCGAGGGCAATCGAGATCATGCGGACGTTGCCGGACTACGATACCCATTCATGGACCTGGTGGTGGTATACACACTGGATCAAGGGCCCCCCGGCGTTTCTGTGGGACTTCGCGAGCAAGAAGAAAACGGAAGTCATCGCGTCACTCCCGCCGGATAAACGGGCCTTTGCCGAGGCCGTATGGAACGGCTGCCAGGCCCACCCATACAACCCCTCTGACCCTGAGCAATATCAACAGTGGTACTTCCTGCCGTGGCATCGACTGATGCTCTCTCAGTTCGAGCAGACGATCCGCGAGGTGCTGAAAGATGAGGATTTTACGCTGCCCTACTGGAACCCGGTCACCGGAAACCCCGACGATCTTGTCCTCCCCGCCGTGTTCCGGGATCCGGGCACCACGCTATATAACGGCACCCGCTGGCCCTGGGTCAATGGTGGTGAGCGGATCGATACACTCTGGATGGGATGGCTCAGTCTGGACTGCCTCAATGAGAAGTCGTACATCGACTCGCCGACCGGCAGCCTTGGGTTCAACCCCCGGCTGGACCAGAACCCGCATTTCTTCACCCACATCGCAATTGGTGGAGATATGGCCGACTTCGCCACGGTCGGCGCTGACCCGCTCTTCTATCTCCATCACTGCAACCTGGACCGGCTCTGGGAAAGCTGGAACCGTCTCGGCAACAGTAATCCCACCGATCCCAAATACCTCAACCGCAAGTTCACGTTCGCGGACCGAAACGGTAAGCGCGTGGACATGCCGGTGAGCGCGGGCAACCGTATCGCTCAGGTCGGCTACGAATACGACAAGTATGAACAGCCGCCGAAGACAGCGGCCAAGTCGGTCCGGCAAGCCCCGCCCGCCGATGTCGGCAGTGCCGCCAAGGCCGGGGGGCCCAAACCGGCCCCGGCCTGGAGCCTGACCGACGCATCCGGCAAGAGCGTATCACTCAGTCAGTATAAGGACCGGCCGGTGGTCGTGATTTTCTACCGCGGGTACGGCTGCATCCAGTGCATGGAGCAGCTCAACAGTTTTGCGCAGAAGGCCCGCGAGTTTGCTGAACAGGGGATCGATCTGGTCGCCATCAGTACCGATTCGCAGGAGGACCTCAAGAAAGCGCTGAAACCTTACCAGGAAAAAGGCGGCTTTCCCTTCCCGCTGCTGTCCGATGCGAAGCTCGATGTTTTCAAGGCCTATCGCCTTCTCGACTTCGACGACCAACCGTTGCATGGGACCTTTCTCATCGACGCTAAGGGCCGGATCCGCTGGCGGGACATCAGTGACGAGCCGTTCAACAATCCAACCTTCGTGCTGAAAGAGGGAAAAGAGCTATCGAGCGTGGCGTCCTCCCGGTGAAAACAAGTGAGGAGTGGCGAGTGACGAGTGACGAGCAAAATCCGATCCTCCACCCACTCGTCACTCATCACTTTCTTAGGGCAACACCTAGGACACCGACAGGATCAATGAGTGAGAGACCTTTAACCCTTTTGACTAGGAGAGTGCGACATGAGAATGAACAGAGCCAAGACGATACTGACAGTGCTGGTGCTGGTGGCGACACCGATCGCTGTGCAGGCCTGGGAGCGCGGCAAGGTCGAGCGCTTTGCCACGCTGCCTCCGGGTGAGGCCCACCCTGAGGGCATTTGCGTGGACCGCGAAGGCAACGTCTACGTAGTCACCGTGGCAGCGAACAAACCGGAAAAGAGTGAGGGAGTCCTCATTGTGTTTGACCCGAAAGGCAAGCACCTGCGGACCGTCCAAATCGCAGGCTCAAGTCGATTGCTGCTTGACCTTCGTTTCCATCCGCAGACGGGCAAGCTCCTCGTGATCGATTACGGCGACCCCAAGGTCCTCACCGTCGATCCCCAGACGGGCGCCTCGTCCGTGTTCATGACGGTCACGGGCAAGCACCCCGGCCTCGACGGGCTGACGTTCGACGCCGTCGGCAACGTGTACGTGACCGACGCGCACCAAGGCATTATCTGGAAAGTGGGCAAAGACGGCGGCGCGGCGACGAATTGGGTCGAGAGCCCGCTCCTCAAGCCAACAAGGCCCCCGCCTGCCATCGGCGCCAATGGTCTGTGGTTCAATAACAAGCAGACGGCGTTGTTCGTTGCTAACACCGCGCAAGATACGATTGTGAAAATACCTGTGAGCGGCGAGACGCTTAAGCCGGGCAAGCCCGAGGTCTTCGTCAACCGCGCCGGCGGCGGACCCGACGGCCTGATCATCGACGAGCACGACAATCTCTGGATCGCGTGCAATCAGTCCAATGAGATCCTCGTGCTCGAACCGACGCAGGGCCGGGTGATCGCCAGGCTTGGCGACTTCGGCGGGATCGACAAAGACGGCGCGCCCATCGGCTTTCTCTGGTCGAATAGCCTGGTATTCCACGGCGACGACGTCCTTGTCACCAACCTCTCGTTCAATGTTGCCGCCTTCACTTCCCAGACTCTGCGGACAGTCGATGGACCGTGGGCTGACCAAGTGAAGGTCCACACGATCTCGAAAATCAAGAAGCGCATACCGAGCGTTCCGAAATGAGCGGAATGCACTTGAGCGTCTGTGCGTAAAAGGGAACTGGGCCTTTGCCTTGAGAGGTCCAGTTCCCTTTTACGCACGGACTCTGAATCGATCGTCAGAAGTCGATCTTTGCCCTCAGGCCAAGCACAAGCGAGGTCTCGGCACGTTCCTGGATGGGTGTGATCACTTGCAAGTCCGCGGTGACGTGACACCAGGGTGTCACGCCCACGTTGTAGAAAAGTTCCAGGCCGCGCTCGTCGCGCACGGGCGTGATGGCTCGGGCGACTTCTTTAAAGTCGTCGCTGAACCCCAGGTAGTAATATGCGATGCCGAAGGTGTCCAGCTTGCGGTTGGGGAGCGGGCTGCTCCCGCCGATGCCAAAGATGGCGGACCAGTGGATCGGATTTGGCTTGCCGTCGCTGATCCCGACGTTGCCGAACACGCCCCAGCTGCGGGTCTTGTCCGTGGGGTCTGCCCATAGCGCCTGGTCGAATAGGTAACTAATCCACCAGGAACCGTGGCTGAGAGTCGTCGGGGGAGCTCCTTGAAGCACCGGGGGGATGAGATTCAAAGATTCCGGACTCACGATGGCATAGCGCCCGGAACTATACGCCCCCCAGACGCTCTGGTGCCCCGGCATACCGAAAAACGTGGTTGGCAGGCTGACGGTGGGATAAAGAATCGCCCCGTTATCGAAGAGCACATTGAAGCCGCTCGTGGTGGAGTCATTGTTGGTATCGTACACCGTGAGCGTGACCACCGGATAACCGCCCGCCAGGATGGCGGCCCCGGCGCCCAACGTGGCGTAGTTCAGCGTCCGTCCCAGGATCGGGTTCCAGACGAACGCGGCGTTCATGAAGCCGGCATCGAGTCCGCGCCCGGGCATGAACGGTTGCTGGACGTTGTCAATCGTATTGATCTTACCGGCGAACACGATGAAGTTTTCCGAGAGCGCTTGAGTGAACTTGACAGCGGTGAGCGCAGTCTCGGTGCCGAAAAAGACCGGATGGGCCCGGCCGATATTCACCGGCACGACCGCTCCGGTCGCGAGGTTGACGGAATCGCCGTAAACGGTTTCGCCGTGTAGGTTGATGAATAGCCCTTGCCACAACCCGGCCTTCTGACCGTCCACGTTTACCAAGTAGTCGTCACGGCCCCCGAACCGGAAGGTGTCCTGCAGCCCGCCGCTGGCGGTCCCCTGGTAGTACTGGGTCGAGCTGATGTCGAAGGTCAAGCCGTTGTCGCGGAGTTGCTCGCGCAGCCCAAGCCAGTCGCCTGTCAACTTCGGCCGGGACATCCAGGGACCGCCAAACGGGACTGGCTGTGAGGCCGTGCTGGTCGAAGAGCCCCCCGCCTCGCCGTCGGCGGGCTTGTCGCCCGCTGTCCGGTTGCCGACGATGTCCACGCCGCTCTGGCTAGAGGGGGTGTTTGACGCCTGGGCACAAACGCGCATGGCGCCGGTCCACGTGAGGCAAAGGGCAACTAGGACCAGGCGACCGCAAGTAGACATTGGCATGTTGCCCCCTGGATGCCCAAATTCTTAACACGGATGGTCTAGTTCTCTCTCTATCCAAATCATTTCTGAGCCATGTGAGAAATGGGTTCCTCGCCGTGATTGTCGCTCACGGCACAAGGGAGGCCATCGGCGCATTTAATCGTCCAGGCAGAGGGCGGACTTGAAGAATCTTGCGAGATTTGGGAGAAGATCCGTTTCCTGGGGTTTTGCGGAATCTGCGTCTGAGTAATGCACGACATTGGTTTCTCGGGTCATTTCCTCGACGTGGGCATTGACGCAAGAGGCAGTCTTCGGCCTCTTCCTGACGCCGGTGTTCTTCTACGTACTCCGCGGCCTAGTCGGGGCGGACCGCTAGCCGGCCGCCGTCGCTGCGGGCCGGCCGTGGCGTTGGGGGGCCGAGTTCGTCGTTTAACCTGCCGGACTGTTCTCGCGGCGGTCGCACCTCTCCGCCACGTCCGCCTGGCGCCCCCTGATCGTCGCCGTCCTCAACCGCCGCTATCCCGATTCGCAGCAGCGGTACGCGCGTCGGTCCCATCGACCGACGTACGGACCGCGTTCATGGTGGGGGAGGCAACCTGACTCGGACTCATCGCTTCAAAGGGGGGCAAATTGGGGGCAGCATTGCCCCCGTGAACGCAACATGCGTACAATGTGATCGAAGCGTAGTTTTCCCTTATCCATCGGTGTTTCAATGGCTTGCGACGTGCATGCAATGCGAGGCGAATGCCAGCGAAACACCACCATTCTAGGTTCGAATCCTAGTTCCCCAGCTTCGCTTTAGTTCTTGTGGATAAAGGACACGCGGCGACAAGCTGCATGTCCTTTTTGCTTTTCTGACGCGCTTCTGCCACAAACAGGGCGTTTGGCCACCACGACTTGCCATTATTTGCACGAGCGGGAGGGAGAGCATTCGACACCCGCTTGCCGGGCCACTTCCCCCATGCTCAGATTCCCCATTGCCAGACCTCCCACCATTATTATCGACCCGGTACCATACTATGGAGTCAATCACTTCGTTTTGACCAAGGTCCTGCTTCGGAACCGGCTCCATGACCTTCGTAGATATTGTCGCCCGCGTCCAGCGCCTGGAACGCCTCTCCATCGGCCTGGCTAAGGAAATAGTCACTTGGAAAGAATGCAACGACCCGCTGCTTTACCGCGAGCGGCTGGACTATCTGCAAGGCATTCGAGATGCGCAGAGCGGGATTGAAACCGCGCGGGTCGCGTTGGTCAACGCTAAGCAGAGACTTGCAGCCCTATCAGACGGCGGTTAGTTTGGCTGCAAAACTGATGAACCTATCGTTGCTATGGCGTAGGTCCGGGAACGCGTCGGTGTGTTGGACCGACGCGCGCAAGGGCGTTCTGGCGGCGGTAGGGAGAGCCTAGCTTGACACTTCTGGCGCCGGCGACGGCTGCACGGGCAATAGCTCCAACGTGGTGGCGGAGCGGTGCGGCTCCGCGAAACCACGCACCCACTTCTCTGACGCCTTCGTGTCGTACTTCCCCGCATAGGCCCGCGTAACGGCGTCTTGGAGTCGCTCGCCCCGCAGTTGCCTGGCGCGAATGGCGATCTCTCGGCCCGCAAGCTGAATACTTCCTAGGGGCTGAGCTTGAAAGGCACGGTACCAGCCTGTTGGCTTGTCATTCCACGACCGCACGAACACCCTGCCCTCGACAACAACGACCCAGACCCCGGTGTAGCGGTGTTCGGTCCCAGCGCGGACACCGAGGATCTTGGCTTTAGCAAGCTCCTCGAGTGCCGGCCCGGCGAATCGTCGTGCGGCCTTCATTTCTGTAGGCTTGTTGTGGAACGTCCGAATGCTGCCAAACCGCCCATGCCCATTTGCCGGAGCCCCTGGCGATATTTGGGGCGCATCATGTTAAGGTTTCCGAAACAATTCTTTGCCGTCACCGTCCTTCAACCACTGCACCGGCCCTGCATCCGGCGCCCCTAACCGCACGCGCTCCTTGCCTTCTTCATCAAGTAAGGTGAGCCCGCCTCCGTCTTTTGTCACCCCTTGACCGATGCGGGTCTTGCCTTTGCCGTCCTGGAGTGAAAGGAAGGAACCGGCCGCATTGACGAGCATACGGCCGCGAAGCATGCCTTGCTCATCCAGGAATGAGACGGACGAACCTTCTGGTTTAGTTGCATCCATTACGACCCGCAGCCGGCCTTCGCCATCTTGTAGTGCAACGTAGGGCCCTTGCGCGATAACACCCAAGCGAACTCGTTCCACGCCTTTCTCATCGGCGAGCATGTATGCGGGTCCCTTGTCCGTCATGGCCCACTGGCCGCGCACCTTGCCCGATGGGTCAACTAATGTAAAGCTCTCTGCCTGGAGCTTGGAGGTGGGATTGCTGTCTTTGCTTTCGCCCGGTTTGAGCCACTGGTAAAGCACTCCCACACAGGCCAAAGCACCCAGTATTGCCGACACAGCTACTATGCGCCGCCCTCGGTGAACTTGCTTTTCCAATTGCGCCAGGCGTTCCTGGAGGGCAGTCAACTCAGACATGGGGAAATCCTCGAAAATGAAAAGTGAGTCGGCCGGAGCATTCCCACGGCTTCGGCCGCTTCGCACGCACGTTGCCAGGCTTCAGTTTGGGTCCGGCCACGTGCTTCGATGCGGTTCTCGCCGTTGCTGCCTGTTACGACCCACCCAAGGCTATGAGGTGGGCCAAGAGCTGTGTCGCCGATGGACCAACCAGCCTTGTGCAGACGGTTGAAGGGTTCGTCGGACGAAGGATACAGGGACATGGCGACAAATTAGCCGGAAGCGCAACCAATAGAAATGAAAATCCGTGGCGCTTTCATACTCTGAAGTCCTAGAGACTGCGGAAGTAAGTAAGATGCCTCGACGTAAATCCGCTAGTTCGAGTGGACGCGACGCGGCGGGAGGGTTGCGTCCGCTATTTCCTTGCCAGATCGCCTCGGCGTCTTACAACCCAAGTCGTTCGACCGCGACTCTCCGCGTGTAGGCAACGCACGGGTGGGAAGGGGACATCCACTCGGGGTGCCACTGGATACCCAGCGACCGAACCTGCGGGTAGAAGACCGCCTCGTACTCCGTCCCGGGACAGATCGGTTGATCGCCCTCAGTGAGATACCGGCCGCCGGCCAGCCGTGGTTCTGCCCAGGCGAGCACTTCCGCCCCCGGGGCCGGCAACTGCATCTGGTGATGCGTCGAGGAACACTCCAGATCGAGATTTTCTCCATTGATGTCGAGTGTTCGAATGCTATGAGTCTGATCGCGTTCGAGGCAATGTCCCTCCAAGTGCTGACACAGCCGGCCGCCAGCCATGACGCAGAGGAACTGGGCACCGCGGCAGATACCGATCATGGGGATGTTCGCCGCCCTCGCGACGCGGAAAAGCTGCCGTTCTTGCTCGTCCCGTGCGACGTCGACTTCCAGCGTCCGGCTGTCGGGGCGTTCGCCGTATAGGAACGGGGAGACATCAGAACCCCCGGAAAAGAACACGACGCGAATCGACGCCGGGTCTCTGAGGAGCCTGTCGGCATCAGTCTCCAGGATCCCCCAATCCAGGAACGGAGTCACGACGCTATCTGGCGCGCCATTTTCGAGTTGCTGGTTTATTTCCAACAGGTACTTGCCAGCCATCCGTCCCTCGGGGTCTACGGCCGAACGATGAAGCTCAGCAGCGGCGGCCGCGCTGAGCGACAATCAACTCCGCCAAACCAACATCGCGGCCGCCGTCTGCTGCAGCGCCTGGTTCGGCCCAAAACGCTTCGCACACTGGTTAGACGACTCCGGTACTCACCGACTGACTGATTTACTTCTTCACGCGCTTGTGAACGTTGACGAAGGTCTCCGAGCCAGGCCCGCTCTTGAACTCCGTCGGCCGCTTCTTCCCTTGGGGGTCGAAGTAGACTTTCAATGTGTCTCCGTCGATCTCGTAGATGCCCAGCATGACCTTCCCCTTGTTCGGGCCCTCGGTCATCGTCACATCGATGGTCTTCGGTGACTTAGACGGGTCGAGTTTTTGTGTGCCGACTTGAATTACCTCGTCACCCTTCTTGACGGTGTGCTTATCGCCCTCAAAAGTGAGGATGAGGCCCTTCAGGTCGCCGGCGGGAAGCTCCTTGCCGCCCGATTGGCTGGACTCGAATGTCCAGGTCCCTTGGAATTTCCTGACCTCCTTCTCGAGGTCCACCTTGTCGTCCGCCAGGGTGCCGGACCCGCCGGACGCGGTGAGACCGACGGCGCAGAACAGTGCTACAAGAGATATTCGCATACCTGTTCTCCTTGACATGTAGAGGACAGCGATACTGCTGCCGAACGCACCAGTTCACGTGCTGCGGCGGCTGGTGACACATTGAACCCTGATTTTACGTAATGCCGTCGTTCAGGACCTTCAAGAAGAACGGGTCGGGCGGTTGGCCATGGACGACCACGACGGCCGCCCAAGGGGCTTTTCACACTCTTGCCTCCCTTGTACAAAACATGCGTGTAAATCATGGTCGTGCTGACATCTTCGTGGCCCAGCACCCGTCCAATGTGACGTTGATGGAATACCGAAGGGGTCGCATTACGTATGATTTTGTCGCAGTTCTTCGCCCGAGCCGACAGCGTAAAAGTGGCGCAGGGCCGTGATCCGTCCAAACGGCGGTTTCGGGATCGACTGCGCCTCCCCGATGAGGGCCGTTGATGGGTCAGGCTCGTTCGCTACGCCAACCTCCTTCGGCCTGTGGATCGTGGCGGCCCCTCGCTGTGAACGTTCGCCGCACTCTATTTAGCGTCTCTCCAGGAACCCTCTGCCTTCGAATATCGCCGGCATCGCCTTTTCGATTCGCGCGACCCGCGTCGCCGACTGCTTGGCTGCGCCAAAGTGGTAGAGGTAACTCCTCTGCCGCCCTGGCGTCAGCGCCTCGAAGGCGCGCTTGAAACGTGGATCCTTTCGGAACCGCTCCGTCAGCTCCTTGGGTACTGGAAAATCTGAGGTCTTCTTCTTCATCCGCAGCCCAGCCTTCTCGACTGCGATGGCCTCGCGCACGTAGGCCTTGATGGTCGCCGCCTTCGCCAAGATGTCCTTCACGCTGGCGAACTTCATCACCCGCCCGGCCTGCACCTGACCGAGCTGCACCAATACCTTCTTGGGGTCCTTCAGCAGGGCGCCTTGAAAGAAGCCCAGCCCGAAGTACTCTTTGAAGCCCTGCATAATGACGATGTTCTTCCCATCCACCGTGTAGGTGGGCTTACCCCACTTACACTCCTCATTCATCGCAAAGCCGGCGAGCACCCGCCGCATCTCGCCGATCTCCGCCTCCCACCGCTCTCGATACGCCATCTCCATGCCAGCACCATCCTCCTGTAGCGGGCTAACTTGTGATTATCTAACGGGCTTATGGCGATATTAAGCGACCATGGATTACGCCTCAACCGCCGATCTTTCAAATCTCTCAGAAAGTTGGAGCGAATTCGGGGCAGACCTGAGTTCAGCTTGGCACGCGCGTTCGGTTGAGTACCAGGAGGATGCGAGTTCAAATCCAATCGTCTCGACTGTTTTCAGAAACGAGCCCTTCGGCGAGAACGTCGAAGGGCTTTCTCGTTGTGAGGACGCGAGTTACAGATCAACGAGCGTGTTCAAATGGCATTGCACGTAAAGGTAGAAGTTCAGCGCTACCATGCTTTGGCCGCCGCAGTTGACGGCGCCAATGGCGGCTACGCCCGGCCCCGGCTTGTCGACCCGCGGCAGGGCGTCGTGTACGATGAATTCGGACGTGTGTATAGCCGCCATTGGGGTACTCAGGCGGGGGAAAAGAACTTCTCCCTCTTGAAGGAGGTACTCCTGACTAAGGTCAATGTAGATCCGGCACCGAGGAATCCTTGTGCATTGAGGCCTCGCTCATGGATTGGCGACTTCGCTGGGGGCGTCGCCCCTCATCAACCAACCCGGCCACGCGCCGCTGATCTGGTAGTCTGACATGCGAGCGGCTCCTTTCGGAAAAAAGTTTCGGCCAACCCGATCCTATCGGATCGGACTGACCGGAGCCGCTCTTCTTTACAACCTTCAACTATCAGCGGGCCACCGTCCTCCGCCCGCATTCGTCTCTTGCAGAATGCCCGACACGATGCGGGCCAAGATGGCCTGCGCAACAACTGGTTGCAAAAGGGGAATCGCAATGCGCGTACTGATGTCTGTGGTGGTGAGCGCTCCGTTGCTGGGGTTGACGGCCTGTAGCTCGAAGGATGCGAAACCCACCGACGACAAGCCGCAAGACCTGATCGTCGGCGTGTGGGAAATGACCGAATCCAAGCAGTTTTTTGGAGAAAAAGGTAGTACGATTGAATTCAAAAAAGGTGGCGAATTTGTCCACACGGAGCAGAAAGATGAAATGAAGGGGAAGTACAAGTTCGTCGAGGACGATGTGATTCAATTAATGATTAAGGAGGGGAATCAGGAATTGAGGTCCACGTTTAAGGCGAAACTGACTAAGGATGACCTTGAGCTCAAAGATATGCAAGTTGACGGCAGAGAAGCGAAATTCAAGAAAAAGAAATGAGGTGTTGTTGCGCGAGAATCCGCACCAAGCTGGCTTCCCAGCCCCGCACCCCGGCCAGTAAAAGTTCTAACGGTGTCCAGTCGCCCCGACTTTAAATCAGCAACGCTTGTCACGAATCACTCTGGATGGTCGTTTCTCAGTCAATTACAGGGGATTATGCGCGGCGGTCGGGGTTCAAACAGACCCAAGCATTCAGACTCCAACGAGCCGAAATCGCCACAAACTATTACTGCATCAGTAGATGCCGAGTTCAAATCCTGCCCATCTTCCGCAAGTAGCTTGTGCGAGTCCTTGCTTTGCCATCGCCTTGTGCAAGCGGCGTTCTTCGCTCATGGCTGCTTCTCCGTCTTCTTCTCCGCCGTTTTGATCGCCTCTAGTTCCTTCCGCCACTTGGCCGCGTCGTCCTTCTTGTCAGTCGCCTCGTAGAGTTGCACCAAGCGCTCGATCGCTTCGGGGATGCGGACCTTGCCTTGCTCCGGGATCGACTTCTCCCGCTGCTTCATCCCCTCGTAGCCGGCCAGCAGCAGCGGTTCGGCGTCGGCGTACTTCTTCTGGCCCAGCATCGCGCCGCCGAGCAACGACTTGGTGTTGAACGTCGTCCAGGCGTCGAGCTCCGTTTTCTCGCGGATGGCCAGGCACTCGCGGAGGAGCGGTTCCGCCTCCGTCGATTTTTTCTGCACTAGCAGTCCCGCGCCGATCTGGGCGAGCAGGCCGGCCTCTTGTCCCGGCGCGCCAGGATCATTTGGTAGTGCTTTCCAAGCCTCGGACACCCGCTCTTGGAGCAAGTTGGCGAGCTTGGCGCTCTGACCGGCCTTCGCGTAGGCGTCGAGCAATTGCGGGCCAACAAATCGCAGCCCGGAGTATTTCTTCGCGACCCGATGGGCTTCTTCGAGCAGCGGCACGGCTTCGGCGAGTCGGCCCGCGTCCTTGTAGTTCACACCCAGGTTCGCCACGGTCACAAGCGTGTCCGGGTGGTTCCGCCCGAGCTTCGCCTCATGGCGCTTCAATGCCTCCTCGAACAGAAGGATTGACTTGTCGAGTTGCTTCGCCGACCAATACGCCGCGGCGAGGTTGTTCATGTTGCGAAGCGTGTCGGGATGTTCGGGGCCGAGCTTGGCTTTCATGAGCTTCTGCGCCTCTTCGAAGAGCGGCAGGGCCAGGTTCAGCTTCCCGGCAGCCTGATACCCCAGGGCGAGGTTGTTCATGCTGATGAGCGTGTTGGGATGTTCGGGGCCGAGCTTGGCGTTCCTGAGCTTCAACGTCTCCTCGAGGAGCGGCAGGCCCAGGTCCAGCTTCCCGGCATCCCGATACGCATTGGCGAGGTGGTTCATGCTGGTGAGCGTGTCGGGATGTTCGGGGCCGAGCTTGGCTTTCGTGAGCTTCAGCGTCTCCTCGAAGAGCGGCAGGGCCAGTACCAGCTTCCCGGCAGCCTGATACGCCAGGGCGAGGTTGTTCATGCTGATGAGCGTGTCGGGATGTTCGGGGGCGAGCTTGGCTTTCCTGAGCTTCAGCGTCTCCTCGAGGAGCGGCAGGGCCAGGTCCAGCTTCCCGACATCCCGATGCGCCATGGCGAGGTTGTTCATGCTGGTCAGCGTGCGGAGATGTTCGGGACCGAGCTTGGCTTTCCTGAGCTTCAGCGTCTCTTCGAAGAGCGGCAGGGCCAGGTCCAGCTTCCCAGCAGTCTGATACGCGCCGGCAAGGTTGTTCATGCTCGTGAGCGTGTCGGGATGTTCGGGGGTGAGTTTGGCCTGAAGAGTAGCGCGGGCTTTCTCCAGCAGCACGATCGCCTTGCCCGGTTCCCCCAGGCCCAACAACGATAGGCCGAACTTGTTCTGCATTTTCGCCACGACCAGCGGGTCGCCGATCGACTCGCCTTCGAGCTGCGCCACCGCCTGGTCCAGCTTCTCGACCAGGATCACCTGCAACGGCCGTTCCGCCTTGGCGATCTCCTTCGGATCCAGGTTCTCGAAGATCGAGCCGAGGATGTCGTTGGCCTTCTCGATCTGCGCCAGCCGCTTCTGGGCCTGCTCCTTTTGAGCTTCCGCATCCAATTTGGCGAGCCGTTCGCCCTCGGCTCGGTCGGCCTCAGCTTGCTGAGCCTGGCGCGCCTCCTGCTCGGCGAGCCGCGCCGCCGTCTCCGCCCGCGTCGCCCGCACCGCTTGCCAGGTGCTGACGGCCACGCCCGCCACCAGCAGTAGGGCGATCGCCGCCGCCGTAGTCAAGGCTGCCCGATGCTTCCGCGCGAACTTGCGCACGCGGTAGCGAGCACTGGGCGGCGCTGCCAGCACCGGTTCCCCGGCCAGATGCCTCTGGATGTCCGCCGCGAAGCCGTTGGCCGTCTCGTAGCGCCGGCTGCGGTCTTTCTCCAGCGACTTCATCACGATCCAGTCCAAATCGCCGCGTACCAACTTCGTCAACCGCGCCGGCTCCGAATGCCGGCCGGCAGCCAGCGACGGCAACGCCTGGCTGGAACTCAGCCGCGCGCTAGGCCGCGGCGGGTCTTCCTCGCGGATGATCCGCTTAATCTCATCCCACGCCGCCTCCTTGAAACGCTTTTTTTCCAACGGCGTCGTCCCGGTCAGCAGTTCGTAGAGCAGCACGCCCAGCGAATAGATGTCCGAGCGGGTGTCCACGTCGAGGTTGTTGAGCTGCGCCTGCTCGGGGGACATGTACAGCGGCGTGCCCAGCACTGTCTCGTGAGCGGTGTGCAGCGTCCGCTCGGTCAGCGACTGGTGCATCGCCTTGGCCAGCCCGAAGTCGATGACCTTGGGCACCGCCTTGTCGTCGTAAGGGGCGACGAGAATGTTGGAGGGTTTCAGGTCGCGGTGGATGATCCCCTTCTGATGCGCGTGCTGGACGGCCTGGCACACCTGCACGAACAAGTTCAACCGCTCGGGCACACTCAACCGGGTGGCGTCGCAATACTCGGTGATCGGCACGCCCTTGACGTACTCCATGACGAAGAAGGGCCGGCCCGTCTCGGTCAGGCCGCCATCGAGCACCTTGGCGATGTTGGGGTGGTCCATCACCGCCAGCGCCTGCCGCTCGGCCTCGAACCGAGCCAGCACAGACTTCGAGTCCATGCCCGCCTTGATGAGTTTCAATGCGACCTTGCGCCGGACCGGCTGCGTCTGCTCGGCGACCCAGACCGTTCCCATGCCTCCTTCGCCGATCGCTTCGAGCAACTTGTAGCGACCGGCGATGACGTCGCCCGGTTGCTCGCCGGGAATGTAGGCCTTTGTGTGTTCCATGTAGCCCTGGACCGGCCCATTGAGGACTCTGGCTGGCTGGTCATGTGCGGCCAGCAGGCGTTCGACCGCTGCACGCAACTCGGCATCGCCGCAGTGAGCGTTCAGATACATGGCTCGTTCCGCAACAGGAAGCTCGGCGGCGGCAAGGAAATGGTCACGAACAACTTTAGGATCGGTAGGCATGGCAACAGTCTCCGGGGGCCTATCCTACAAGGCGTATTCTGCGCCCGAAAAGTCTCAAAGATTCTTTGGCTAATCGGCTAGGGCAGCGGTCAACCACGCGCGAGCATATGTCCAGATGCGGAAAGCTGCTGTCCGCGGGACTCCCAGGGCCTCGCCGGCTTGTTCGACCGAAAGCCCGCCGAAGATGCGCATCTTGGCTAACTCGGCCGCATCAGCGTCGATTTCTTCGAAAGCCTTCAATGCTTCGTCGAGGTCGATCCACAAATCGGCGTCAACGACGGGGGACTCCAATCGATCTGGATCAAGGGATAGATATTTGGGACTAGCCCCGCGTTTGAGAGCCTGCTTGCGGCGGGCCGAATCGATCAGGATACGGCGCATGGCCTCGGCAGCAGCAGCGAAGAAGTGCTGGCGATTGGCGAATTGGAACTTCCGAGACTCATTTCGGGGGGTTGCCACCAAACGTAAATACGCCTCATGCACCAGGGCGGTGGCGTCCAGGGTATGTCCTGGGGCCTCGTTCGCCATGTGCCCGGCCGCCAGCTTACGCAGTTCGTCGTAGACAAGTGGCAACAGCTGCGCCGCAGCAGAGTGTTCGCCCTGCTGAATCCGATCCAGGATCCGGGACACTTCAGTCATGCTGGCGAAATTGTACAGTCTAACTGAAAGCGATTCGACAACGTGATCCGCGAAACAGGGCTAATTTTGGTCGGCAAAGGCACTTGTTGACCGAGAGTTGGTGGACGCGACCCGGGGGTCGCGTCCACTATTTCCTTGGCTTGTCCGCACACCGGCGTATCCTCCTGCTCACCAAAGGGAGGATACCGCCATGCGAACCGCACTCGGATACATCCGTGTCAGCACCGATGACCAGGCCGAGCGCGGCCTTGGCCTTGAGGCCCAACGCCAACGCATCCGGGCCTACTGTGAAATGAAAGGCCTCGACTTGACCGCGATCTTCGAAGAACTCGCCGTTGCCGGATACCGCCTCCTGGGCCGCAGAAGTAATGAGATAGCTTAGCTTCTAATCCTGGATCAATTGAGGTTGTTCATTTCTCCTAAGAATTGAAGCGATCGTCGAAGCGTGCCAGCGCTTCCCCCGGCACAAAATCCCAGCCTCTTCCAAATGCTTGGCGATTTTCCGAAGCCCATTGCCCTCAGCCCGCAACTGCCGGATTCGCTCAATGACCGCCTGCTCCTCGGGATGATCCACCATCTGCGCCGGCCGATCGGTAAATTGGCCGGTTTCCTTGTCCTTGACCATGGGTCCGGTCGGATCAGGCATCTTGCCGTACGGGCAACGATCGAGCCGGCCCATGCGGCGCCCTTGCGCCTGGTAGTGACGCATGGCCTTGCTGGTCCGCTCGCGGA